>Ga0307514_10000142_pt1 | contig 206316 bp, 224 predicted proteins | sample 16_EM_MG_FD_203088 | JGI IMG/M metagenome (GOLD analysis project Ga0307514, IMG submission 203088) | Populus trichocarpa ectomycorrhiza microbial communities from riparian zone in the Pacific Northwest, United States - 16_EM | ecosystem: Host-associated > Plants > Roots > Unclassified... | reverse complement strand
CCCACCCCCACGCAATCGGCTCCCCATGCGTACCCACGAACCTCCGCGTCACCGCCCTCACCCGCTCCACATCCTGCGCCCGATACGGCCGCATCGAAACCACATACGTCGCGTCCGTAAACACGCCCGCCGGATTCAGCGCCCGCGTCGTCGCATACATACTCACGTTCGACTTGGCCTCGAGATGTCGCGGGGCCAACCCGGCCTCCGCCAGCGCGGCCTCGAACGAAAACGAACACCCGATTAGGAATGCGACGTGCTCGGCGGGGTCCCAGATGTTGGAGAGGGAGAGGACGCCCTGGGAGACGAGGACGCCGGAACGGTAGATGTTGTAGCGTGGGAGGTCGGTGCGTAGGTCGAAGGGCGTGGTGAGTAGGTGTGTTTGGGTGAGAAGCGTGGTGGCTGTTGCGGTTGCGAGTAGTGGGCAGGGGACCGGGTTGCGGAGACAGAGGTTTTTGAAGTCGCTGGCGTGTTTGTGAGGGAGGACGAGGAGGTTTGCTTGGATGTGGCCTGGGGCGAGGCCGGCGGTGGGACTGGTGTGGGTGTTTGTGCGGCAGAGGAGGCGGATGGTGTGCGCGGGGTTGGCCATGGTGGTGCCCCTGGTGGTGAGGAGGTGGTGGGTCGGTTTTGTATGTGTTGCGGTGGCGAGAGGTTGGTCTTGCGGTGGGAGTCTGTCGCTGGTGATGGCGATTACCCCACATGGTCTTGGTTGCACTGCATTGGTTGGCTGGCAGAGATGCAACAGGGTCCGGGCGGGGTGTAAACACCGCGTCTAAGAGATGGGCGCACGCACTGAACAGGCACGAGACCTTGTCACTGCGATACTTACCCCTGAATGCACGTTTGAGTTTGTGGAGTCGCGGGGCGGCAGCCTAACTATTAGTACTAAAGCTTAAAAAGTCCAATCGACCACCAAAAAAATTCACACACTTAGTCCCAACTGTGGTATTGTGGTAATGTACTTGAGTTAATTGATTAATTTATTATTTTGGGGAGAGTTATTAGGGAGAGAATTGGAAGCAGTAGGTGGGAGGGAAACCTGGCAGCATGTGAGATAAAATGACTTGGATCCTTGGGATTCAGAGCTGCTCTTGATGTGACAAAATCGTGGTTGGGCTTTTACACCGGTCTAAAAGTGAAAGTACTCTGTGCAAATCTAGGCTTGTATGGATGAAAATAGCCATCTCAATGAGCTCTGTCTAGACATGTATTCGCAGTGTTGGTACTCCTAAAATCTGTGAACTTACTTATTCCATCTGAAGCATACTACCATACCCCCAACCTAACCTTTGCAATTGTTGTCCGGTTTTGGAGCTTATATGGATGAAGTTGAAGTGATCTATTTGGGCGCTCATCCAGTGTTGGAATATTTAATACCTGGGGACTGACTGCACTTTTTACACCTCCCATCCAAACCCCAAGGCTGGTAAGCACTTGAAAAGAGGTACATACAATTAATTGCTTCAGTACTTGGTAATTATTGATGCTCTTTCGAGAAAATACTCGGATAAATTTTTTGATGTGGGTTTTGTCGGTTGTCGTCGGTTTTGACTTTTTGAGCTTTGGTACTTACTAATAGGCTGTCGCCGGCAGGGGTTTCGCAGCCCAAGGGCCAGGACTACCCTGCTAGCCTAGATGTGCGAAACTTGAATGGATGTGCACTTGCTTCATGCCAGGACTCTGGGCGACTGAGTACTGTTTGTTGGTCAGCTAGCAGCTTAGGGACATCGATGCGGGTCCATTGAATACTAATTTCAGGTATCGTATGCTGTAAGAAATGAATAATCGAGGAGGTTTAATGAAATAAAAGTACCACCTCCAAGATGAAAACACCACGCTTTAACAACCTGCAACACCGAAACTCTAAACTACTCCGTCATCCCACCCCACAGTCCACCACCCCAATAATCCGGATCCAAAAACCCCGCCACACCTCCAACCCCGCCCATAACCGAGTCGTTATCAAGATCAAAATACTGTCCCATCTCGTAGGTAATATCATTAACATCCCTATCCACATCCCCCTGAGAAAACCCCTCCCGCTTCCTCCGTGCATCCTCATCCGCAATCAAAATGTTCTGCTTCGCCTGTGCCGCCGCATCCCAGCTCGCTGAGCAGCCCTCCAGCGCCTCCAGGATCACACCCAGATACTTTTCGGCGTCTTCGTCATGAGGTGAGTTGACGATATGCCGCTTCATCAAGATTATGGATGCAGCTACGGTTGCTGTATGGATAAACGTCACCGGGAGGTATACGTATTCATTCCCCCGGCTGTATTGTCGGATCAACTTTATGATCGCGATCACGGAGTTCCAGCAGATGGAGAAGTCGGGTGCGAGGATGGTGAGTGATAGAGGTGGACGGTGTAGGACGATGAGAACCGTGTGATACAACATGCTAATCCACCTGTTAACTAACCGAGGTGGAGGTTGCGGGAGGAAGAAGGTTTGGAGTGGTGCTTACTGGAGAACGAGCACGTATGGCTCAACATCACTGCTCCACTCGTTCCAATGCACCTTTTTGGGAAGGACATTCAGCCACCTGGTCAGCTCCAAGTGGATGTCTGTGACTTTTGCTGCCTCTGAGGCTGGATCGGTCTTCTGATTCCGGATCTCAGAGATGTTGGTGAGCATCTTGTGGATGATCTTTGTCAGGTCGATGCTGCAGAGAAGTGTGCCGACTAACGCCGCCCCGTCTTCATCCTGCGGCGTTTTCTTGCCGCTGAAGAGATCGTCGCTAATCATGGATGGGTCGAGTGTGGAAGATGCCCAGGTGGCCCACCGTTCGGGGTACTGGATACGCTTTGTCTCGCGAACGTCAGATTCACGCGGCGAGAGTACAGGCGGCCTTCCAAAGTATAGACTTGTCCACCTAGAGTATTATCAGCATGACGGCAGTCCCCAGAGAATGAAACACATGGGACCTACTTATCGACGACGAACGCACCCCAGTAGCAGCGCCGGCGAATCTCTCTCTCGATATCTGAGTTTTCCGAGTCAAAATGATCCGGATCCAAATGGAGGTCCATTTCGTGGGCCAATCTGGTGGCCATACCTGCCACAATATCAGTCCCATCGCGAACTGCTTATGGTAATTGTAGGTGAAAAGTCCTTACCTGCAAAAAGCCAACCCTTCGATCCATTGCCTTGTCCAATCTCCCGCTGACTGAGTAGCAGCAACGCCTGGAGAACCGTGATATTGGGTGAGTCCATCCCCGAGTCATACAATAGCCCTTGGGCACGCTGCGCAAATAACTCACTTCGTTGCCGTTCGGCTGGGTCCTTGCTCACCAAGGCTGCTATAGAGCAGATGGCGTACATCAAGAGGTTCGAATAATACGGACCTCCCCCCGCGTACAAATCTCTCAGGAAAAACTCCCGATAGAAATGCATATGGTATGGATACAGCCTGAGGAAAAATACGCTCATCAAGCGCTTGCAGTCCTCGCTCTGCGAAGAAAGGAGTGCGAAATCATTGTCGTTGTGATTTAAGCTTTGACCTGTAGTTTGGGGCTTCGGGTGTGGAACTCCCATTGCGATCTGGAAAATCGAACGACCATGAGTACGCAAACCAGCCTCTGAACTAGGTCCAGAACTACAGCGGGCCACCTGCGTACTGGGCGAATCCGCGATTGTGGTTGGGCATTGGTCCTCGGTATCTGCTGCGGCAACAACCGCTGCTTCTTCACCTCGAGCTCGAAACACATCCAGCATCACCTCCCTAGATGCCGCGTCTGCTTGTGCGAGATTACCAACGTAACTCTCCCACCAATTCACCAATCCGCGGAGAGCTTCGTTTTGTCCCTGGAGCTCTGTGATTTGTTTGGTATACGTCTCCAGCATCTTCTCTAGGGAAGTGACGACTTCTCTCGATACCGGTCTGGCTCCCAATATTGCGTTAGCCTCATCTCCCTTATGTCCTGGACGGTAGAATTTGGTGTTACTGGCTAATTCGAAGTTATACCTTTTCTTCTCATGGGCTGTATATACACATTCAACATGATCATCCACACATTTTTTGCAAGGCAACATATTATTGCATCCTTTCTACTTAAAATTAGCATTACTATCCCTCCCGAAACCCGCAAGATACATACCTTTTTCTTCCTACATCTTTCACATCTACCCGGTAGTCACGCTAGTTAGGGCTGCGGTTATGCAGTCGAGAAATTCAAACTCACGCTACCTGGAATGGAATATTCTTCCCATCCGCGTCCGACCCTCTCGGACGGGTGTCTTTCTTGTTTCTTGTCGGACTCGCGCTCAAACTGCTTCTGCTCATTGCTTTGCGATATCGGTGGTGGGTGATGGTGGGTTATGCAACGGTGACCCCCATCTCTTAAGAATACCCCGCCAAGCGTGGGGAGATCTTGTGCTACCAAAGGCGGGGAATGTAGTACATTCCTTTTTCATCGACTCAGCAAAGCGTCATACGAGCTGTGTACAGATACATCTGCAGAAGGTACCCAGCGCAGTTCCGCCGCCGCAGATAAAGATACTCTACATAGCAGCCTCGGCAGAAACATAGGGCTGTCGAGGCGCCGTAGAAATACAGTAGAGTATATACGGCTGCATTCTGTATCAGGCCCGGAGTTCATTCCCCGCCCTAAACTCTGATATTTGGGCAGCCCATTTCGGGGGTTTTCGACGACATCATTGGAGTGTCTACTTATCTGCGTGCTCTGGGTTAGGGGTAGAGTGGACGTCAGGTTGCAGCTGTGTTATCGCGCTCGTATCATACGTCGGCGGCCTGCGTAGCTTTGCGCCGTATTAGGTTTCAGGTTTTTGATCCCGCCTCTGCAAGTGATATAGTGACAACTAAAGGTCTGGAGCGAGATTTCCTGACCCCTGGCGGGGGCTACAGTCCGAGTACCGTTTCTTAACCGTTATCAAAAGCCAGCCCCGTTTCGCTGAAGAAATGGAATTGCATCTGTTCCAAAAATACCCGGTATTCAATCCGTACCGACAAATAAGGCCTGTAATCCATACCCAAAAATACCCGGTGGCTGTGGCGTCAGAGGTTTTGGGTATCCCCCGCCTTCTCGCGGGTATCAGAGGTGGATGAATACTATTGGAAGCAGGACATATTCCTCGTTTTCTATATTGATATGCCAGATATTACTCGTCTACATCCATGACCGACATTTAAACCTCGGTGCACTATCATTGAGCCCATACGCTAATGAAACCTAGCATTCTCAGGCGGCCGTAGTATGTGACTTATTCTTAGGGCAGAGGGTTCAGGGCATATGGTTCATACCCCGGCAAGGGGATTTTGACGGCTCTGGTAAAACGTAGCCACAGTTCCTGCGTATGATGCGCAGTTTGGACGCCTTCAATATTTCCAATCCGTCTCCATAAAAGGACCACATACAAGTCACCGAATCCTGCAGTACGCTTAGTCTGTCAGCCGGCTATATTTTCGCTTGCTACGCAACGCCGTATCTAAGCCGTGCCGAAATTTTGAGGGTAAAGGACATTTTGGTGGTTCTATGGAAGATTAGGGCTGATGGTCGCGCTTTGCTGCTTGAGGTTTAGTTTGAGCTCTAGATTTAGGTTTGAGCTCTTAGATCTTAGGTCAACCCCTGGTGATGAAGGTAGTGATAAGAATTATGGAGACCGATAAGACGAGATCGTCGGGCAAAAAGATTCGAGTGATCATACTTGGTACCATCTCAACCTGCTTTTGGGGTTTCTCACATGACACCACTTGCCACTTGCTTCTTCCACTCGAGGTTGTGAGTCTACTCCTTTACCTGCTTAATCTCTCACCAATCTATGTGCAGCACACAGGTGCGAGCCTCGCGATTTCCAAACTACATACTTTCAAGTACAGACACAGTACAGAGCACAAGACTGAGCCTTACCCAAAAACAAAATTCAAAAGCTTGTTGTACGAAAATTTCGAGTTTCAGTCTGAGCGGAGCGAGCCCATAATACGACAGACTACAGTATGCTCTGGTTTGTGGCTTAGGCCCTACCCCGTATCCTAAAGCCAGCGGGGCTTCGCGTGGGGCGTGCCCGAGTGAAAGCCCTTGTAGCCTCACAACCCTCGAGCCACTCCATCTATCGACCCCAGGAACGAGTCCCAACCCTAGTTTTTACCTAGAGCAAGATGGGACGATCCATGATATACGATTAAACTTCAGGTTATCTGGAATACAACCTCACGGACGAATATACCCTCACTTTCATCCCAGCGCATGCAATGCAAATAAATAAGCACATCTATCATCAATTGTCATGTATGTTAGTATATAAATCACATCCGAGTAGCAGAAACAAACAATGCAAACAACACGAATGAACACAACCGCAACAGTATGTATATACATCCCCACCCTCTTCTCCCCCGATTCTTCAAACAACCGTCTTCTCCGCTCTCTCCTCCCCAGACCCCGACCCCGATCCCGACCCCGATCCCGACCCCGATCCCGACCCGGACTCCTCCGACTCCCCATCCCCCTCCTTCCCCCTCTCCTTCCCCCTCTCCCTCCGTTCGGCGACATAATCCCTCAAACCCCTCCCCCTCAAACTTGCCAACACCCTCCTAGCAGCCCCGCCACTAACCGCCTCCGCATCCTCATCATAAACACAGTTCACCACACACAACGCAGCCACAAAAAGCCACACATCCCCGCCCCTAACGCCTCTCACCACCCCGCGCTTCACTAGTAACCGCCAGCAGCTCAGCAGCCCAATCCGTGTCGAATACAAAAAGTTTGCTCGTCCGTTGTGTTTATCTACGAATGCCCAGAGACCGGCCAGGAATCCCGCGAGCCAGAAACGGGATTTTGGAAACGCGGAGCGGGGGAGGAGGGATTGCAAAAGACAACAGGCGGCCCAGGCGGTGCCGATTGTGCCGGTGATGAAGAGGCTTGTGAATGCTGTTGCTGTCGCGACCTTGGTTGTGGCGAGGAGAGGGGAGGAAAGGAATTTCTTGTACCGCGGGAGCCAGGAGACGGTATATACCGCCGCGAGAAACTTTGCGATTCGCGGGAGCTCCGAGGCCCAGTAGTGGATATAGGTTTTTAGACAGCTAGGTTCAGAGGGGTGGAGGAGGGCGCATTGGAGGGATTTGATTTCTGGGTGGGCGGGGGAGATGATGGGAGAGACGGAGAGGAGGGAGTGGGTTAGGGAGGAGTGTTTTAGGGTTGGAAAGAGGATTGGGGAGGTGAAGGCCGGGAAGCGGAAGGAGGCGATTTTCGGGAGGGAGTCGATTATTTCTGCTGCGGAAGGCCAGGGGAGCGAGGGTAGGTAAGATGAGGGGCGTGGATGGAGGTATTCCACCGAGTGCGAGGTTAGGAAGGCGCTGTATTCGCTTGGGAAACAGTCGCGGTCGAAGACGAAGGAGTAGAGGAGTTGACCGGAGGTTAGGGGGAAGAGGAGCCAGGAGCCGAACCACTAGGAAGGTTGTTAGTTACTCTTTATTGTAGTAGAGGTCGGGAAAAACATACCCATGGGCGGTTCTGGAACCAGCCTTCGTCTTCATATCTGTTGTAGATAAACTCTGCCGCCTTCACAAAAGTGTATACCGCGATGGTAACTCGTCTGTCTGTTGCGGGATGGATGATCAATGCAAACCCCGCCAACGAAGCCGCAATGGACGGTGCCTTCGGGGAGAGAAAAAGCCGCGATGCATTGGGGTATTTCGTCCTAAACGCCTGAGCCTCGGGCAGCTGCAAATTAGATCTAAGCTGGTAAAAGAAGCGATACAGCAGGCGATGGGCAACAATGAGCGTCGCCAGCGACACGGACGACAAGAAATTCGTGTAATTGAACAGCGCGGATCTAAGCTTCGGAGGAGGACTATAATGCTCGTGGCAAGTATGCATGCATTAGTTCGAACGAACGATCTTTCGACTACCGGCGGCACAACATACACAGACTTCTCCTTCCGGCTTCGCAATCTTCCAGCCGCGTACTCGAACCCGTTCAGCAAGAAGTTGCAGAGCAGCAACATGCGCAGTCCCGCACGGGAAGAAGCCGGAAGGAAGTCGTCCCATGTGGCAGCCTTGACTACGGCGTCGAACTCGGCCCGCGTCGGCGTGTTCGAAGCGATTGACACCGGGGCTTTGATGAGCACCTTCTTACGGAGAAATGCATATTCTTTCTGGGAGATGAGATAGCGCAAGACCAGGATGAGGATACGACGGTTGTGCGACACGACGATTTTGGGCCGACGGGAAGACGAGGATGACGACCGTCGGGAACGCGTGGAGCCTATGGAGCTGGCGGATGAGCGGCGCTGGAGAGTCGGTTTGGGTCTCTCCTGATCGGCCGAGGCATCGATGATGGGCCTTAAGGATGTGCTAGATGAAGACGACATCTTGTTTGGGCCGTCATCGAGCGTCGCTTGCCGGAGAAGAGGGGGTTCCTTCAATGTGTGAAGTGTGATGTGATGTGTCGTTTGTCTAGCTAGTTAAAATCTGGGGATTGGCTTTTGGCTTGTCGTATGGTGACGTTTGCGAACTAGCCGAGGATCCTTGTGAAATCGAAACAAACGGAATGGTCACAGGTCAGCAGCGGCAAGCCAAAAAGGATTTACAGCTCAGAGAACCACGCAAAGCTTCCAGTGTGATTCTTCACATTTCAGCAAATCAAGTATATCACGGATCGTAACGCGCTCTTACACCAGTTCGTGATAGACGTATCCTTGTTCGGATCCTTCGGAATTCCACCAGACCTCTATCGCTCCATTCTGGGTCCTTGAACTAGCAATCTCCTGTGGGGATGTGCGTGCTCCGGATGGCGGACAAGTAGTCTTCCGCTTGAAGCGGCTCGGCCCGAAACGTGATATGCCGATCGTGTCACCCTCACCATTTGGCACTCTACAGAGTTCAACAAAGCAGCAAATATCCCCATATATTTCTATAAAACCGTCCCTCCAAAAATAACCAATAACAAACGCCGCCTTATCCCCCTTCCTCATCCCTAAATCAACACAGCTCAGTCCACCAACCCCTTCTTCTTCAGCTCCCCCACTAAGTTCTGATACTCCTGCAACAACACCTCCACGTCCCCAATCCTCAACTCCCGCACATCCTGCAACCCTGCAAATCGTGCATTAACCCGATACTCCAGCTGCGCCGGCAGCTCCTTCGCCAAGTCCGGGAATGTCTCAAGCAGGTCTCTCACTGGCGCACCCTCCTTTGGAGGCGCCGTAACAGTAGTTGTAGGGGTAGCGGAGGCGGACCTTCCAAACCCGCGCATGCCTATATTCGCGAACCGTCCAATCGACGAGCCAATATGTTTCAACGGCTCCAGGCCAGCTGCCGCCGCTGCAGCCGGCGAACGTGCAGCCGGCGAAGGAACCGGTGTAGGCGAAGGTTCGCGGATACTCGTAGACTTCTCGGAGCCTAAGTCGCTATCCTGTCGTTGCATTACGCCAATGGCAGGGTTGCTAGGGGACTCAACAAGCTTCCGCGCGTCCTCGAGGGTTTTAGGTTTGGGGACGTTGTCGCCGCGCCGATCAAAGAGGAATTTATAACTACTTTCGAGAGCGACACCGATGCCGCGGATTCCCTGGTCTGCTGTTGAGACGGCGGTTGTGGCTGCGGTTGTAGCGAGGTCAATGGGCGTGAGATACGAGAGCTTACGCTCACGTGGTGTGCCTGGGTGCAGGAGCGAGGTGGTGGAGGATTGCGCGGAAGCGTTTCTGCCGAGGATTGTAGTGGTTGTAGTCGCGGCTGGGGCGGTGTGCGGTTTTGTTAGTGGATCGTCGATGCGGGGGTGTGGGTGAGACGGCGACGTGCTAGATTGCTCGTCGGCGTCTGAGATCTTCAGGCTAGCTAGGTCCACTGTTTCCAGGAAAGAAACTGCAGCCTCATAGTTGGTGAGGCAGTAGGCAGCTTCTCCGTCTATGAAGTTGGAGGTGCGGAACCTTTGAACGAAGTAGAGGTTGGATATTGCATTGAGCGGTGGTTCAGGGGGTGAGAGGATCAAGGCGTAGATTAGTGTGGGAAGGAGGCAGTCGGCTGATGTCGAGGAGATGTGTCGCGTGAGGCAATCTAGAGCAATGAGCGAGTGACTTTGAGTGACGTTTTGTGAGTCGATGCTTACCGACTATGGTTTTGTGTGCAGCTTTCAGTAATGACAGTTTCCCCAATGGATGCTTCTTTTCGTTCATCGCTGCTAGAGCCTTGAAGGCATCCTCGAGCTCACTATCCACCTCCTTTACTTTCTCCGCTGAGTCCAACTCTACTCCAAGGTGACCCAGGTTCACTCCTACCACCTTCAGTGCTGCGATCTTGCTCTGTAAGCTCTCATCTCTGGCTTCATCGTCGGTACTCTTAGGCCGCCACAGTTTATCATAAAGACCCTCTGTAACATATTTCTCCATCCCTTCCTCCAACGCTATTTGCTTCACTTCTAGCAACTTCCGATCGCGTTTCTTCTGCACCATCTCGGCCTTCGACAGCATCTGTGTTGTTGGTGTCCTCGACCTTGGCTTTTTCGAAGACAACGATAGAAACGAGTTTGTCACATATTTCCCGATCGCTTGACTCGCCGTGCCATAGAACTGTTGATACATGTCCGAAATTTGCGTCACGGTGAGCGGGGCTGGATGCATCGGCTTTGTCAAAGAGTGGATGAAACTATCACAAGATCAGGTTTCTTTTATCATATTAGGCGCATGCCAGGGCAGGAGACTAACCGATCTGCAAGCGATATGAGCTCCAATGGGAGGTCATCAAAGCCCTCAGGCAGCAGCGCCGCACTCAGCGGGTTGCCATCCTCATCTTCATCCTCATTGTCGGAGACTTCGGGGATTTCTTGAACAGTGGGCTCGCCTTTTAGACGAGAGAGGGAGTTGGCTAGGGGGTCTTCGGATCCATCGATGGATTCTAGCCGGCTGAACGAACGCGAGACGTGCAGTCCAGGGCGGGAGTCGGGGGAACTGGAGCGGAGGGAGGACGTCTCAGACGTGGTTCCTGGTAGGGCTGTTAGCTTAGGCAGTTTGAATTACCTACGACGACTAACCTCGCGGCGTAGTTGACATTTGTGGTTGATGTTGATGGTTGTGGTTCTCCTCACAACGAGCTGAACTTGAGGCTGTACCTGAACTGAAGCTCGGTGAATTCCGTGGATAGCTGATCTACGCAACTCTGAGTCTGAACTACGCATTTTGTATCACGCATGTGTACTGCATGACGCGCTGGCCAACCCAACAAGCACATCTCAAACTCCTCAACAACTGCATCTTCAACCCTACAAAGAACAATCACCACATAAGAGCTCCATATCATCTTCCAATATCTGGACGGTGCTCATGGCCCCCTCAAATCACTCAACTTCTCCATGCTCATCAGTCGGAAAAATATCGGCGAAGCTCTTACTGTCGTTCTTAGTGCTGTCGCCACTAGCTGTCATCTCAGCATCGCACATCCCAGCTCCACTCCTCGACCGAGTAGATACACGACCCATACCCAGCGATGTTTTGGCGCCAGGGCCAGTTATATTAGGGGGTGGTAACCAGAATGGAGGAAATGGGGAGCACGAGTTTGTATGTTTTACCGCGTGGAAGCTCTGTTGCGTAGCTAGCTGACAGTTCATGGTAGAGTCTCCGACATATCATGCATCACGGGACATATCAGTAAGCTCCCCTGTCACCTCCTAAAGCTTTCCTTCAGCTGACCGCCCAGGTACCCAGAGATGCTGCGGCGCATAGACATCCACCCCTCTACCCTTGTCGCTACCGAAGAGACCAAGCAGCTCCAGCCTCGGCCAATGTACAAAGCGTTGTCGCAGTCATGGAGGATCAAAAGATTAACGGACCGCTCAAAGTCGACGGTAGAAACTCGCCTTTTGAATCACCGAAGGGGCATATCTACATCCGACACCGTTGAAGCTTGGGCGGTTGAAGAGGTTCCCCAACCTAATATTACCGATAAGGAGACTGTGCTCGCACTCGCGAAGATTGCGGCCGATGCATACATCGAGGTTGAGCGAACGGAGGACTGGTTAGAAGTCGGGACGCCATACAATCGAACCGACGACTTCGGGTGGGAGGCGGATGGGCTTCGCGGTCACATCTTTGCCAACCAAGGCAACTCGACTGTTATCATTGGGCTAAAGGGGACCTCTGCTGCAGTATTTGATGGAGCGGAGACTACGACGAACGATAAAGTCAATGATAACCTGCTTTTCTCGTGCTGTTGCGCTCGGGTTAGCTATTGGTGGAAAACCGTGTGCGACTGCTTCTCCGGCACTGCATATACGTGCAACAACGTCTGCCTGAAGAATGAGCTGTCCGCTGAGAATCGGTACTATCGCGCCTCACTGCAGCTGTACTACAACGTGACACAAATGTACCCTGAAGCGAATATCTGGGTTATCGGTCACTCACTTGGTGGTGCTATTTCGTCTCTCCTCGGGCAAACGTACGGCCTTCCTGTGGTAGCATTTGAAGCCCCTGGCGAGGCCCTTGCGTCCGAACGCTTGGGCCTCCCCATGCCACCCAACGGCGCTAGACAGTCCTCAGAACTTGGGGTCTATCACTTTGGTCACACTGCGGATCCTATCTTTATGGGTGCCTGCAATGGACCTACCTCTGCTTGTTCCATAGGAGGATACGCGATGGAGAGCAGATGTCATGCAGGTATGGAATGTGTCTATGACGTTGTCAGCGACAAAGGATGGCGGATGGGATTGGGCTACCACCGTATACAAGGAGTTATCAAAGATGTCATCCAGGTGTATGATGACGTACCACAGTGTACGTTTGAACCTGGGTGTGTGGACTGCTTCAACTGGAAATTTGTAAGCGGGAATGATACGATCACAACTACCACGAGTACGACTACCGTTCCCACTACCACCTCTTCGGCTACCACTACCACTACATGTCATACTCCAGGATGGTGGGGGTGTAGAGATATTACCACAACTACTACTTCCATAACAGGTACTTCGTCGTCTTCGACTACCACGTCAACTACACAGACATGCACGCACTACGGATGGTTCGGAAATTGTTTGGACCCAACCACAACGACGGAGTCATGGACGCCTTCCATCACCTCAGTCCCGAGAATGTCTGCTACGCCTACTGCTACTTCACCGACAATGACGGCTACGCCGACGGAAACGTGTAGGCACTATGGATGGTTCGGCGGGTGCCTGGATCCCAAATCCTCCTCATCCCTCTCCAGCGCCACCTTGACCTCCAGCTCTGCGATACCGACGCCGACACATGCAGCGGGTGTGGAGAGGTGTGAAAAGCGTGCGTTGTGGGGGCTCGGTTGGTGTAAAGAGTGGACCTCTGCAATAGCCGAGGACAACGCGGAGCTGTAGTCATGAATTTAACTTGCATATCCGGTCGTTATTTCCATTTTTTGGTTGGAGTTTTGACCTTTGTTTTATTCCCTGCTGTGTGGCTGATGGCTAGCCTATGTTTGAATATTAACGTTTTTTTTCCTTGCATTTAGATGAGAGGAGTAACAGGATGCCAGGTGGCGGTGGAGGATGTGTGAATATTCGATTCGTTGTTTGTTCTTAACGATTACTATTTTGTAGGTATAAGTTGTAGAATTCATACATCGCAAAGAAAGGTTGGTGCTTATATATATATTTCGTACGGTACACAATCCGTGACAACTCACAACCTAGAGTAGTCTAGACCGCGACCTAGGGACGGTTTGCAATTTGACAGCCCGTCTGCGACTCGCGAAGTTTTTGGCTGGAGAGATTATCAACCTCTACAACCAACCACCACTTCTATCTATGTGATTAAAGGTCCTAGGACTTTTAATAGGATCCCACGACACTGCTGAAACTTTTCAGATTGGGCGACTTAGGCAAAGATGGGACCATGATCATATATTAAGTATCATCTCACTCCATCTCATGGCCAGTACTATGCTTATACGGTGTGGGGGGATGTTGGGTGGGAGAACGACTAGATGAAGTTTTTTTAAGCTCGTGTACCAGCCCCCGCCCCGATCCAGGAGGGGGCTGGACGATTTACGTCCCCGAATAGGTGATCAGTTTTACGGTGCAACTCCGAGGGTTGAACACCCGAACTGAACACCGAAAATCTGAAAAGAAGTTTTCGGTGTTGAGTTCGGGAGCTCATTGCCTCTCCGAACCTCGGAGTAACACCGACGACTAAGTCGTCCAGCCCCTCCCTGGGGCGGGTATTCATTCCCGCACCAGGAAGGGGCTGGCATGCGAGCTTAAAGTTTTTTGTATGTAGTAGTGTGGTCGGGGATGGGAGACGGATCGCAAACGCTCACCAGTTCGTGAGATGTTGCTCCCCGGTGACTGCAGTTCGCGAACCGAAATAGTCGTCCACGGTATGGAACATACATGCATGGATGCTCACACGGTGATGGGTTTTTGAGGCGGGATCCCTCCGGACTATCACCCTCGCTATCACCCCAAGACATTTTACCGCAGTTACGCGCGCTTGCTTACCGGGTTTTTCATTTTTCAAAATGCATAACTTTGATATTCTCTATGGCGATATTGGGTGAAATCAAATTTACCCTTGCAGAGTCTGTGTGGAATCTGCTTGACCTTACTGTTGTAGAAAGGGGATCTCGGTAATTTGGCAACTCTCAAAGGAATAAAGTACCAAATGTAAATTTGCAAAGAATACAGGTTTCTAAACTTGGTTTTCACTTGGGAATTTGAGTGTATGGCATCCAATGGACGGTCTGCTGGATGCTACATTTGGGTATTTGGGCAAGTTAGGCCAATAGTCCATAAGTTGGCCCGTTTCGTTGTTTGACTGCTTGGGAATTTGGGTATTTGGGCATCTTGTCTCCGCTTTTGCTACTGTATCCCTCAGCCTGTCTATTTTTAAACCCACCATAATCCGTTATTTCAAACCACATACATTTCTGTTTGAACCATTGCACATTTGTGAGCTTGAAATATTTCATCTTATGGTACATAGATTATATTTTCTAGACTCTAGTGAAAGTACAGATAAGATTGGCATCTTCGCCGCGTAACCGCGGTAAAATGTCTTGGGGTGATAGTGAGGGTGATAGTCCGGAGGGATCCCGTTTTGAGGCGCTTTGGAACGACGATAGCAGCGAATGCCGTGGCCCAAATATATTGGGTTCTGAAAAAAAAGTGAAGAATACTATGCTGCTGCCCACCTGCCCCCTTCAAGCGCCGGACTCGGAATCAGACGTCCCGCGCAGCTGCTATTCGACATCGACCACGGCTCGAAACCATAGGCCAGCACAACGCATGCTTTACCCCAAAAAGCAAATAACTCTACCTATTCCACCGTCATTGACATACATGTGGCATGGAGAACCCTTGCATTCCTCGCCGGCCGCCGTCTTTATAGCAGGTGGTTCACTCTATTTCCAAGGACGAAACGTCATTTTTTTTTAATCCATCAACACATACGAGAAATCTCCTCATTCCCAGTCGCACATCAAACAGGTCTGCAGTACATATCCACAGCAAAGAACCAATTGTGTGAATGAATAATACCAAGACATACCGATGTGATGCGATTGGCCGTCTTGTTGGGAATACATAAACCAGTTCAGCTGCATTCCGCAGACGACTCAGACTCAACCATCGATCATGGAGGCGAAGTCGCAGTATCAACATTTCATCCCCAGGTTTGTGTTAAGGGATTTTGCGGCGGAGAATGCCGTGGGAAACGGGTACGTACTACTAATTCCGTCTGTAAATACCAGAGACTAAAGGGTGGTAGAACGGCGCAGCAGAAGAAGAAGCGGCCTCACAGGAAGAAGAAGAAGAAGAAGAAGGCGAAGGTACCGGTAGATCAGGATGTCTGTGATGCAGCGGACAAACTTGAGGCGGTGACACTAGAGGGGAGCGGGAGTAGTACGGCAGTAATGCAGGGCAAGGGGAAAGGTGAGGGGAAAGGCGAGGGGAAAGGCGAGGGGAAAGAAGTTGTCCAGGGCAATTCCAAAGGAGAAGAGTGGGATTTCCTTCCAGCTTGAAATTTTCAGAAGCTAATTCTCAATAAGATCCTCGGCCAATCCTAAGCAAGGAAACTCCCGAGGGAGGAATGAATATGACGATCCAAAGAACCCTCTCATCAAGTTTTACGACTTAGAAACTGGAGTTTTAGACCAAACCACCGTACGTGTAGCCCGCGCTTATGGGCATCAGGACATGTACCGAGACCTCAACGCCTCCTACGCCAATCACATTGAGGACACACTAGGAGTATTGGAAAATAAAGCATCCCAAGTTGTTAGACGCATCAAAGACGCCCAGAAATCCGGGGCGGCCACAGTAGACCTTACTCGCATTCAGCTCAACGACCTGCGCAAGTTCCTATTCATCATGAAATACCGCAACAACAAGTTCTGGAAGAAATATGGCTGCACTATGGACGAATATGCCGACGATGACAAGGCTCATGTGCGAGCTTTCATGAAACTTCGCGGGTTTACGAAACCCGCCGAGGCTTGGCTACACACCCTTAAGGTTATATTGGACACGCCTATAGATGAACGTGGCGAGTGGCAGAACGCAGTCCGCAAGAATGGGTATTCGCATGACGCAATGTGGTTTGTCTACCACATGACTGAATCGTATCTTTCTTTCTGCCAGCCAAGTCATCCGGACGACGAATTCATCATCACAGAAAACGGGTTTGGGATTAATGAAGGCCCGACAATGTATATCTATGGCATGGACCCTCAGACCGGTCTTCCGACCGTCAAATCCGGATCGTACACTGAATACCACAAGATCGCACCGCTATCCCCGAAGCTCCTCCTCGTCCTCCGTTCCAACTATCTCCGGAAGGGAAATGAGGCAATGCTCCGAGCCAAGCGTGCCCGTCCAGAAGTCCCCGATTCACCGTCGCTGTTTGAAAACCTCCAGCTAGACCCTGCAACACCTAGCTATGATATGCAGGAACTAATAAACTTAGGGATGAAGGACAACCACACTTTCTCCTTCAAGATCCAGAAGATCTCAACCGAGTATACGGATCTTTTCAATACAGTCATGCTTGAGGAGGCCAGGGCATCCATAACCTGGTCTTCCGACATAGCAATGCGAAAAACACTAAAAGCATACCTAGAAAACCCAAAGTTTAAACCACATCCAGGCCTAGTTCTGGAACTGAAACGTGAGGCAAAGTTGAGGCTTCTGGATATATTGGATGGCACTGCGCCCAAGGTTTCGCCTCTACTCCAGGGGAATTTCATAGAGAGGATCGAGGACGAAATTGCACAGAAGCCGGAGCTGGAGGTGTATTTCCTGCTGGGTAAGCACACACTCAACGTGCCCTCAAATTCAAATACTGACATATCATGTTTGCAGGAGGAAAATCGTCAGATCTGGCGGTCGACATGCAACGCGCCACCCAAATCTCCCGCCAACGAACACAGTCTGCCGACAGATCCCCCAACGGCCCGCAGCATGTCGCAACCCGCAATGCAAGCAATCGCAGGAACATGCTCGAATTCGCAAAGCATCCCAGTCGGATCATATACTTGCACGTCAAAATGTGGCGAGTAAATGCCAACGTCAACGCCAAAAAGGCGTCCAACCCTTTTATCACCCTCGAGAGTGAGATGCATACCCTAATGGATTCGGGACCAGAGGATCTGGTTGGAAAGCGTAGGTTCTCGCCTCCCAGTAAGCAGTTGATGTGCAGGACTAAGGAGTGGCAGTGGCAAGGTTTATCGATGAGAAATATAGATCGCATATGATGCTGGAGGCGTCTTTGAAGGTTTTTTTTAGAGCGGTGAATAGGAAGAGGGCGGCACAGAGTTTTGCAGGGAGGGAGGAGACGGTGTCGATAATGCTGCAGGATGAACATGATCATTTTGCACAATGGGGTGAGTCGCTGCATGTCATTAGTTGTTTGAAGCGTTTATATTGACAAAATATCAGGCGGAATATCATCTTCATGTATGGAGATCCAACTACACCGGCGACCATGGTGCTAACAAGTGTGCTAGGTTTCCTGGAGAACTCACCGTTTTATTCGGATATCGGTAAAAAGATAATGGACCCACGACGGACAAAGAAGATACAGTCAGACTTGCTGGATTTGTTCACTGCTGACCTTCAGTTGCGCAGCGAGCTGAAGGCGTCGGGGTTCATTGAGGAGCGTTTGCTGGGGACTAGAAGCAGTGAAGAGGAGCGGGAGTGGTTGCAGGAGCTGCTGTGGAAGGTGCTTTATTGTTTGCCCGGAGAGAGCTTGGATGTTGAGGATGAGCTTCAGCTAGAGGAGAACCCTTGTGCTGTTTCGTGAGATGATGTGCTGGGGATTATGATTGAGAATATGCGCTGCTGATGCACGAGCGTGCTTGTCTTGTCCGAGTATGATTCAATTGCGGTCGATGTATGTCCACAAATTGTGTACTTTCGAAGACATATCAGAGATGAAAACTGAAAGAGTGAAAGCAAGTGTACATACTCACTGCACGTTTTCTTGGTTATAAGTGAAACCACTGACTTGTATCTCTCGTCACTTGTCTCCCCTCGAGACCTCTTTGCGAATGAACCAAGAACCGCCCCGGACACATACAGTACCAAATATCTTTCCTACTATTTAGGGGATAACGGGCAAACGAACGGTGACCTTGTGGCCTGTTACACATCCATGGGTATTTAACGACAACAGAGAATAAGAAGACTAAAAGGCAAAGCTTTGAATTAATGGCGAGTGACACTGGTCAGTGCAATCGTTTTTATCTATCTGCCTACCATAATATATGATGCAATGATGGATCAATGGGTTACACCTTGGCTAGTCTCGACCAGACGCTTTATATCTCGCTGCGCGGAGAGCCTTGCAGTGTGAACGTCTAATCGAGATTTCTAGTAGGTCTCGCTACCTTTATGCACTAAAAATACTGATCAAGTGATACTCATATGACCTCCAGAGATAGGGAAGCATTCGATGAACGGGTGCTCATCGGATTCGAACCGGGAACTCCAGTTTCACACAGACGTTGACCTTCACACTACAGCATGTAGTGAAATCATGAGATCGGAATGAACTATACCGGAAGATAGCACGCCACATGAGCCACTCGGGATAGGGTCGACGTTGGGAATATTTACTCCTTCCCTGTTGCTATAGGTTTTGGTACAGATCCATGCTAAACCCCGCTTTCTAGGTCCTAAGTATAGCAAAAATGCCTTGTTATACGTCCAGCATCCATACAAATGATTGCCGTGACAAACTCAAATTCCAGAGGAGTTTTACTCCAGCATTTCGAGTAGAATACCGATTTATTGCGGCACTTCCAAATGCAGTAGGCATGCTGGACGAATAACGTACCATTAGATACTTGTAAGAATGGTCGATGATGGAGGACTTCCCTCGCACGATATATAGAAAATGACAGTGTAGAGTTTACAAAGCTAGTACACGAGCTTAGGAAAACGGGTCTAGCCGTTCTAACCGCTCTGTTGGGTCTTCGGAATCTCCCAAATCGCAACCCAAAGGCGGGGATTGCTTTTCAGAATTCTAATATGCACGGCTAGGATCGTTTTCTGTTCTGTAGGAGGTCCGGACGTCCTGCAATCGCTGACCAGGAAGATCTTGGCACTCGGCTTCCCTTTACCGTCTACCCGATCCAGTGTTTATTGCATATTGCACCAGAAGCAGCGGAACGAACGAATTAGAAACTTGTATCACACTCAGATACTAAACTTTAATTGGCGCAATCTGTTAAATTTAAGGACAATGTGGTGCTAATTTTCAACAAGGTTTACTGAAGAAGCCATACAATTGCTACTTAAAATATAGCTAGCTGTTGGTACTTTCATACACTCTAACGTCGGCTCATTGGAGACGCGCCGGGTTTCTGATTTTGTTGATATAACTTGGTTGCAGTCAAAATGACAGGAAGAGGACCTTTACTAATGGTTTATGCCGTTCTTTGGAAATCTATAGAGGCCAACTACTCAGCGCAGGAAACAAGGGGGTGGCTTCTGAGATCCGGAGAATACGAGTATTGGGATCCGGAGGCACAACAGCATGTAGCTTTCCTTTGTCTAATACGAGAAAATACATACGGTGGCTTATGCTATTTCTCAAAACCCAGTACTGGCACTGTTGGTTGTGATTGAGAGGGGAAAAAAAGGAACTCCAAAATTACCCCTTTTGTAATGAAATCGCTTTTCTAAGTTTCTAGATTTCGTGATTGTGCATATAGGAGAGTTTATAGCACCGCATAATACACTTTTTAAATACCTTTCCTGCCAAAGTCTCTAAAAAGATACGATGGACGGTGGCGTTCGTAGTTGCAATGCTCCACTTTCACCCCGTACTGAGTACCGCATATGGAAGGCGAAATTAGAAGAAACATTTAATCCCTGCTCTCATAGAAATTTGTTTGGATCGGAGCTAAACATTCTTAATTTCGTCTACCTTGTATGTACGAGTACCGAAATTATGCAAACCCACAGGTAAGGGAAGGTCTATTTGGCTTAAGTTTCACCTTGGCCTTGGCCACGACAAAAAAACAAATATTACGGGATCATCCCTATCCTCGCGATCTCCGTCTTCTGATCTGGGAAAACCAATTTGCTGCATGTTAAAGGAAAAGAAGGAGCTAGATACACTGTAAAGCCAAAAAGAAGGACACAATTTATGGCAAAGAGAGCATAGAGGCAAGCCACAAAGAAATCTGTAGCAGAGGAACATATATCATGAGGAAATCCTAAGCAATTTCCTCTCACAGGCACCACTCTACACCCAAAGCTGCTAAAGCCACATTCTTACTCTCATCCCTGTGTCGGGGGACCACCATATGTGAGATACTGCGGGATTGAAACCTAGAGTGGTAATGATTGAGCGTTTCCCTGCGATAAGATACGGTATACCACCCTAGGCCCAGGAATAATAAATACGTCTCTCTTGGCCCATTGCATCCAAGCTTCGCCCCATAGCATCCACTCAACTAGGGACTCACAAACAATGAACAACCATACTCGCTCCTGCGACCATGACAACCCCCAAAACGCCCCGGAGGTGGTAACTACGGATACCGGCAAGATCAGGACAGGCTCGAGTAACGGCAAGATCATGGTGGATACGTACTATCCAATGCCAGTAATAGATGGTGCCGACGGCGCTATGCTACAGCTGGGGTACGAGAAACGACGGATATGCGGGCTGAAGAAAAGAACGTTTATCATTGTTGCGGTGGTGGTTGCGGCTGTTGTAATTGTGGCTATTGCAGGAGGCGTTGCTGTAGGGATGAAGGCAGGCTCAAATGGAAATCAGGATGGAAAGTGGGTTTACGGGTGCCGGTGAGCTATTGGACATATACACTAACGAGGAGCAGGGTTGCGGATGCGCTACCACCGCCGAAGGTATCTAATGAGCCAACGAATAACGTGGAGAAAATCAATAGCACAATGTTACTAGGATCATATCTGGCGGCGACAACAGGAGGAGATGATAAGACGTACCTGACAGAAGCTCGGGTATTCTATCAAGACGTTCAGAATGTAATCCCGTTCCATTTATATGAGCATGCCTGAACATTGAGCTTACAGGAAGTTATGTACGTAGACGATCAGAACCATTCACTGTAGGGGGCTCGATATATGCCGCCTTCAGCTCGATTCCTACAACTTTACAGGTGCAAGAGAGTATACGCCTCTTGCCGCAGTTGGGAACCTGGAAATATCGGAGGAAATTCACGTTTTTTACATCGACCCTGACAATCGGCTTCAGGGGAAGATACTACACAAAGATGGCTCAATTGAGGACGACAAAAAACTCTACAAGCTCGACTACCCGGATATACATGAAGACTCACAGTTGGCGGCTGTGATTTATCAGTCCAATGGTGATATTAAGCTGTGGTATCAGCAAGCCAATACTGGAACTCCGAACAACCCCGAATGCAAGATTCAAACACTGGCATATACTAAGTCGGGTGAATGGAAGCTCGAGGATGCCGTGGTTAATGCGAAGCAAGGAACCAGTCTTTCAGCAATAACCTGGGACGGCGGGTCCTCTGGTGATGAAAAGGACCGGCTCATCCGGCTATTTTACGTTAGCACAAAGTCTTTGTTTGCGCAGTATCAGTATTCTTCAGATGCTGGTTGGAGTATAGGTACCCCAACTTTCATTCCTCCACTCAGGATCTAGGTATTTTAACTATAGACTCTTAGACAAACCGGATGATAACACTGTTCCAAAGTTGGTGCTAAACCGCAACAATCCTATTTGCTCAATAGTCTCCAGGTCGGAGGGCCGTATACGGCCTCGGATCGAAATCCTGACGACATTAAGTCCCAAGAAAGTAGTTGGGACGGGCGCCGATGAGGACTCGGGATGGTATCTCAACGGCGACGGCAACAGCGGCACCTCACCCCGCGATCCAGCACTATTATACGAGGAGGGGGGCCCATTGGCGGTAGTATATTACGGAGTGAACAACAACGAAACTATATACAAGCTGATGCACCATGGGACTACCCGAAAGCTATATGAATTGGTATGGGATGGTATGACGTTAACGACGAATGAGATCGACTTTCATGGCTAACAAAGCTTGTCAATGTACTTGTAAATAGACAATTTTGAGCGATGCGACTTGGTGATCCAGCGTTCTTGGGTGGGGCTAATTTGGTTCCATTCGGCTATATGAGACGGTCTGGTGCGGGCGGGGATAATGGATCACCCGGCGCTCGCGAGACCCGAGCTCCCGAGCTCGCCCAGCTAAAAAGAACTGTCCTTGCGGGATATGAGCCGGACTTTGGCCAAGTAATCCCCACATTTACTCGGGTGACTTCTGACGAGTCAAAATTGACCTTCGTAGAGAGAAAAACTTCAATCTCAGCCGTCGCATAGCGATTTAGTTGCCCTGGATATACGTACCTAGGTATGTTGTCCGGGCCTCTGGTCCGAGACCCAACTTACCACAAGAAAGTGGTCTTAAACATACAAAGGAAGATGTCTTACGTATGGAGAACCAATAGGGATTGAACCCACCCCACGAACCAAAACTCAGAATCCCACACAAATTTTGTCACGTGCTCCTCGCAGCAGCATGTATCTAGTTCTTCTTTTTCATGCAGACTCCTTCCGCGAGTGACGATGGATCAAGGAACCATTTCCTTAGCGGTGCATGAACGCTAGCTGTATCTTCGTACATATCGGTAGAGCAGCCAAGCATAGCATCCATCTTAACACCTTTGTTCTTGGTTCTACCTTCCAACTTCGCGCTTAAGAATCGGCTTTATACATTCTACTAGGTTCCTAATAAAATCAGCTGAGCCCAATGCAAGCCTATTATTAGTTTCTATCACTCTCTAGACATTAAAAGAGCAGTCAATTGTAACTTATCTTCTAGTCAAAGTTACAACTTTCTTTTGTTGTAACGGTTTCGGTAACTGCAAATACGTACAACGCAGTTTCGTACATGGAAGGGCGTCTAGATCTGCCGGCTAAGTTCGCACGTGTTTCCAGAAACCTGAACCAGATAGTGCAACCATCTTAACCACGGCATCTCTTTCCGCTTACCTTGTACTGACTAGGAAGCAATTATTCCCCACCTATTACTCAAAATTCCTCAGGCGAAATTCTTCAGGCATGGTTGTATGTGAGGCGTAGAAAATAGATACTCTGGAGGCGGGTCAGTTGAAATGAACTCAATCGCCGTCTATAACCATACCTTCACCAAATCCATCACCATCCCTTCCACCGCCCACTTCTCTCTTACAAAAATGTCTTCTGAGTCATTTTCTGGCAGCTCGAGATCCTCGACTGCTGACATGTCGACGATTGCTCGGCCCGAGACGATAATGGTGGATCCCCGGCTGGTATACGATTACGCCCTTCACCCCCCAACCCACCTCTCTTTTGAGATATGCTAAGCTGCAATCATGTTTAGCAAGACCAAATTGACAATGGAGACATTGAATATGATATGAAGTTAGTCACCATCATCATATTAACTAGAGTAGTGTATGGTAGTGCTAAGCAGGGGTTAGCAGCGAAACGTTCTCGGTCTCTTCCTCCATTTACGACTACCGTTACGAAAACGGTCGGACTTACCATCGATACAAAGATGGAGCATATATGCTGCCTAACGATGAGGTTTTTCTGCTCTCGCGCCTTCTTAATCTCAAAGCTGAACTACTAATTGGTTGCGTAAAAGACAGAGAAAGACCGGTAACAGATCACGTTGGTCTCATTCAAAAAGTTGGGAGCTGACGGATCCAGGCAGACTCGACCTCGTGCACCACATGTATCTGGTCCTTCTCGAGGGGCGGCTCACACTTGCCCCAATCGAAAATCCTAAGTGGGTCCTAGATGTCGGGACCGGCACGGGCCTGTGGGCCTGCGACTTGGGCGATAGTCTTCCCAGTGACTGCCAAATTATTGGGATTGATCTATCCCCCATCCAGCCCGATTGGTACGATTATATGTTTTGTGTGTTGTTCGTTATGTACTGATAACTCTAGGGTACCACCTGTACGTATATCCCGTATTGGGAGAGAGGTTATCTCACTGACTCCTAGACCCACAGAATGTTCAGTTCGAGATTGTATGCACTCCACATCTTCCTAATCCTGACGGCTTTTAACAGACTTCAGGACGACGCAGAGAGCGAATGGTTCTTTCCCGAGGTCTGGCCATTCCTCAGGGGTTCTGCACTCTACTAACCAACACAGAATCACTTCGATTTCATCCACTCTCGCCACCTCCAGCAATCAATCCGCAACTGGCCCGCCTACCTTGCACGCATCTACCGGCACCTCGCGCCCGGTGGCTGGGTCGAACTCTCCGAGCACAGTATGAGATGCGACAGCGACGACGGCACCTTCCCCAACACATGTCCCCTCACCATCTACATCAAGAAGCTACACATGTGCTCCACAAAAGCCAGCTTTATGAGCAGCCGCAACCCGGGTGCCCGCCTTAAACAACTTGCCAAGGAAGCCGGATTCGTCGATATCCAGCATACTGTGCTGAAGGTGCCATGGGGACCATGGCCCGATGACGAGCGATTGAAGGAGATCGGGAGATGGAGCATTCTTAGCATGGAGACGGGAGCAGAGGCGTATGGGATGGCGCTGCTGACGAGGATCGAAGGGATGGCGCCTGAGGATGCAAGGCAGCTTTGTGCGGAAGCGTTGAAGGATGTAAAGGATAAGCGTATTCATATGTTTAATAACCAGTAAGTGCACCACCCGGAAGAGAGGTTGATCAGGGTGTGCTGATGAGCAATCGAACGGTTAGCCATTTCATTGTGGCGAGGAAACCGAGGCATGGGGAAGTTGTGGTCGTATGAGCTGTAGAGGAGGCAATGAGATACCCGATACGACAGTTGGCTAGTTGTGAATAACTTGTCAAATTCTACAAACTATGATTTTTTCTTTCTCTTTATAATCAATCTAGTCGTACGTATACCAATTTAACGAGAGACTACTATGTGGATCACCGGTGGTCACTCTGTACCTATGGCGTTGGGCAATAAGTAATAGTTTGAACCTATGATAACGGTTGTAGAACTAACCCTCTTCCTCTTATGTTTGTTCGTAACATTATCATCCCGGTGACGACAAACATTGGTCTCCAACCTTGAAACCTAACTCTCGTACCCTAAGCATCAATACCAAACCAAACACACGCTCTTCTCTCTTGCTTGATACACGCCACTCATAAGCCTCTCCCTTCCTCCTAATCTTTGCACCTTTCACAGTTAAAATTGGCTATTGTGTGCATCGTTTTCTCTTCCTATCTTCGCAGCCTACGGCTGTTACCCTTCGTGGCCACTTCCCCTTCCCCTCCTTCTCCACGCCGACCTTTTACCGTCGGGTTCGCCCTAAATTAACCCGAACTGAAGCTCCTACCAATGAAACTAATCCACCAGGGCATCACATTTCTTGCTCGGACTTTACCACCACTGTTTCAACGATCGGGACACTCGCATCGGTGTAAAGCAGTCCACCGCCCATTTCGCATCCTAGGCGCTTCGTTCGTCAGACACGTCACCAACACGTCAGCTGTTTAATCAATTCGTAGGAGTGCGCCAAAATCTGCATCAGCTAACTTCATGCTCAAGAAGCTGCCTTGGACGAATGCGAAGCCCAACTTTCGATCGTAGAAAACGTACGAACGAGCTGGCTACCCTCGGCGATAAATTGGCACGATGAAAAACAGCACCGCATGCGATATTAAACGAATCTAGCTCAGTGGCTTCTAGACGATACAATGCCGATCAAAGTCACAAGCGACATCACATCACTAACGAAAGAAAATCGAGATAGTCAACGATCATTCGATAGTTAGTACTTGGGTGTGGTGCAATTTAGGCGGGTAATTGTAAGAGGAATGTAGAGGTGGAGAAACGGCTATACTAACTTTCATCATATGCAGCTCAACTAAATGCTATTATTGCTTCTCGTGAACCTAAGATCGAAAGGCATGGGCTCGTTGATAATGCTAGAACTGAGCTTGTCGTGTTTTCATGGCTTATCTCGGTTAGTAATACCTTGTGCCGAAGGTGTCGAAATGCCCGAGTTCGCTGCGAGTAATCTGAACCCCACATAGTCGAACGACAACGGGCACTGGATCTTCCCCTCTACTTTTCTCCATGTGCAGTTGCGAAGGTAATAATTAAGGAGTATTTGTACTGATAAATGAAATTCGTGTAGACGCCTCAAATGACAACTTTTGCTTACGGTGTCGTTTGTATCTGCTTCTGCTCAGCTGAGGAACACGTAGGTTTTGCCTAGTATGCAACCGGTCACGTTCACGAAATCAACACGTTCCTAGCCACATACTACTTTTCAGCTTCGGTTGTAATATCGTGCCTTCTTGACGGGTCGAAACTGTGAGCTCCTTTTCTACTAGGTTCGAAGTGCAAGTATTGTACTCGAGTATATTAAGCATCAGTTGCTGTTTCGGGCACCTATCAGCCCATCTGCATATCTAATTAGAAATGTATAGTTGAAGCTTGGTTTGAGCCACCCTATGGCCTAGCGAGTTTGTATTGGCAGTCCAGTTTGTGAACCAGCACGGTTTGTCGGAGAGAGCGGGCAAGCCAAGTCAACGCTAGCGCCTCCGCAGAGCCGCACCTTAAGTGCCAATCCTGTACCACGTAGTGCAGTGCATGTGCAATTGCTACGGTTGAAGGATAAGTACTCCCAGGCCATTCGCCGACCGGGCCTTTAACTTGGTTATTCAGACCAACCCTAGGCCTGTTCGCGGGTTCCGTGCATCCGCAAATAGGACTTAACGTCTCTCGCTGTTATAGATTCCTCCTACATATTCGCTCTAGCAAACAGTTCCTATGACTCTCCAAATTAATGTTGGTAGGCTACCGAGGCACAACAATTGTGCAAGGCCGCATGGTTGCGCATGCGAAATTTGGGACATTCATTTCTGGCGGAGCATTTGTGACTCATGATTAGACTATGTACTAGTTAGAATTTCACATAACTACGCCTTGTCTAGAGTATGGAGCCTTAGCCCGCCTGCAAACAGGGGTGAGTTATGTTCAGCCCCTCTTCAATGTCCAAAAATAGAAAATCCTCCAACATCAATCTTGGCTAACCAAACTGGAGAACCCAATTGGAGGCGAGCCAAGCCAACGTTTGGCCCCTTAAATGCAAAGAAAGTTGATGTTTTATGAGACCGAACATCACTCTTGGAATATAGTATCCTGACCACGTACGTCCAATACTCTTTCGTAGGCCAGTTTCAACTTGTATGAGATCTCCATTCCCACTATTCCCTCGCTGAGTTGGTTCACACTATGCTCTGCATATTAATATTCCCACTGAATCACAAACAATAGTGCTGATCATGACAGAGAACTTAGAGCGCTTTGCTATTATGGAGTTCCAGAATACTATGGCAGAATCGACCTACCGGCTTGGTTGGTTCCGTATGTCTGAGAAGAATGGCAACGTTATCTCCGCTGTAGCCGTTACACGGAAAGAAGGCATCATGTGGGGTTCCAGCTACACAATCCTTACCATGTTTATCTTCACAGCTGTAGGGGTGATTTCCTACCTCCTCTGCAAACCTACCCTGATCTGACCTTGAAGTAGAAAATCATCGTCGACTTAGCTTTGACGTACATGCCACTGAATAGAAACGCAAACCGGCACGCAATACTGGTGGCCTTCTATAATACGAGCGACCCTATTTCGGCAATCCTCCTGATGGCAAGATATCAGCTGAGGCTCGTCTTCGACATCCCTGGGCCGAATGGGCGCATTGACTGGCGAACCTTTCTAATCACAACGATTCTATTGTGCACCCAGATAGGAATTATAATCGGCTCGTTAGTCGCCGGTGTTTTAGTCCCAACCAAACTGTTTATTGGAAATGTGGCCCCTGTCAACCCTAATGTTATATACGTCCCTAAAGTCGTTTCCTTGCCACCACAAAATTCAAACACAATTTCTCTTTTCGAGAGATCTGCAGCGCTTCGGGCCCTCATTACCGTCGATTATGCGAGGGAAAGCCTGAAGAAGAAAGTAAAATTTGACGTAAACCTCGCGCGAAACGATACGATCGGGCGTCCTCAGATTTCATTTGACTATGCGTACAACCTAACTGGCTACGATTTCGGATTACAGCGAGTGCCGAGCCTGCTACATATTGTCACAGGACATTGCGAAACCCAATACGATTGGTATCAACCGGGAGCATCGACCCAAACCCAGGACACCTACTGGCTTTGGAGAAACTCTTCCATGGTACGTCAGGTTGAGATAACCCCGTTTCTCCCGGCCTATGCCCAGTTTGAAGTGCATCCGGATAGTCAAGACCTGAAGGTCACTGGCAAATCCTTTTACAGCATTCTTCCACAAATAGCTGGTCGCAGAATTTTCATCGACTATGATAATAAGGGTTATGATCAATGGTATACTGCGGTTCTAGACAATCACACATACATAGACTCAATTCCGGCTGGAAGACCAGCAATCGCCTGTGAGCACCATACTTCGTGGTCATATGGCAAACCGAAAGCCAAAACCATGTTCGACTTGCGCAAGCTAGTCGATTCTCAAAGGTTGAACCTCGCACCATTCTTGATCGATACGGTGTTTGCACGGCAATTCACAATTGTACCTTCAATCGTCCTTCTGTCTAACCAATTGGGAGAAGAAAACTTGGGCGGCTTGTCTCAATGGCTTACATATTGGCGTCGCATTCAGAATCGTGAATATAATTACCGATTTGCATACATGAAGGGGATGGAACACAATATAAGTCTAGTTGGTGATTTGGAGAGGTTAGTTCTTGCGAGCTACGTTCATTCGCGGGAGTTTCTGCGAAATACCGTCCTTTTACGATCGATTGTGGATACAGATGCCATCCAAAACGCTGCAGAGAGTGAAGATGGGAGGGTTCCAGACGAGTACGCTGTTTTCGGAGTTGAAAGTCCGGAAATTCAAACGATGTCGCGCACAGTATTGCTGGTTATTCCAATGCTGCTTCCGCTGCTTTGGATTTGTGTTTTCTTTTACAGAAGAATTATGAAGTCAGTTCACAATCCCGACCAACATAGGCGTTCACAATTTGCCGCCCTGTCTGTTGGGCTGTCATCGGTTCATCTGTACATGTACCTCGACCAAGGGATTCAAGATAACGCTGGTCAGCCGCATAGGAGGTGGGAAGGCCGCAATTCCTCGGCCCCGTACAGTCGCGCCTAAAAAGTGATGAGACGCGCCAGCGGGTTTTGTGGCGACTTTCCAAAATCCGTTCGCGTGTCTCGTCACTTTTTGTGCGTGACTGTACATCAGGAATTCGACCGGTTAAATGTAGAGATAAGTACTGAGACTTGGCTGACTGAGAGGTTCACGACTTTATCATGCCATGGTGCCAGTACCAAGATCGATAGCAGTCGACCTTCAGTTGGCCATGATTGTGCCTATCACAAGAACTATTCTTCCATCTATTGACAACTCACTCGATTAACCCACACGTCACTATTTCTTTCGTCTAACAATTCGCAATCACCCTTGCCGTTGGTCCATCCTCCACTCCATCCGGCACTCCATCCGTCACCGCCGTCACCGCTATCATTTCCGCTTTCCCTTCCACGGACACCAACCTAACCGACATCTAATCTTTCAACTCCAATTTCATAAAATGCTTCCGGCACCTCTCACGTGGCACTTGTTACGACAACATCGGTCACAGTATCCGATGTCGATTTGTCTGGGAAATAAAAATCGTACGGATAATTTACGTTCACATGCATCCGGTATGAATATGAGCTATCTCAGTGTAGACACATTTGACGGTTTACTGGCGAAGCTGCCGTAGGGAATTTGTGGAGACGGGTTTTTTGGTGGCTGGAGAGGATCTTTGAAGGATTAATTGAACGATTCACGCGTCTACTCCTCGCTATTTATTATTGTGCATATTATTTCCCCAGAGTTTTCATGGCTAGGGAGAATACTTACGCGGATGGGTATCTATATGGCCTAAAGAGCCATCGATGGCATGAGTTCACAGTTCTATGATGTAGAGTACATACCTTATAGAGGGTATGATAAAAGTGCTGAGCCTTATAAAACTAAAATCTGGCTTTCACCCTTAGAGAAGCATTCCGAATGCTATACGGAATCATTCCCTAAGGCTTTCGTAAGCCATATAAAAAAATTTAGTTTTATAAGGATTTTGAGTTTATTGAACCCCCTATAGGGTATGTACGGACCTATGGTCCTGCTACAGAGTGTAGTGCAAGGCTTGATATCGTGTCGTATGTATATAAGCATTATCTTTCTACTGCCAATTAAAACCCTTATATATGCTTGGACCTAGAATGCACAAAAAAAACTTCAAAAACACTGAATGGGAAATCTGATACTGACCGCTACCTAACTAACATTACACGTTCCTCCAATACTGCCCTTAGTGGCCTTCATTGAAGCCCCATATTCTCTCATCTAAGTTACATTTTCGAGCCACCCCAGACCCTTCACGCAACCGAAAACTCGAGCTTGCCAGAATTATACTCTTTGTGGATTATGATTTCATAGGATAGTGTTGCAATTTTAGTGGAGAGAATTCCTATGGTTCAGGCTGTGGCGGATACCATGGTACTCGTGGATCCAATGGGCCTCGTGGATCCACAGAGCCTCGTATACGTATATCCGCGAGTGTTGGTTCCGGTAATTCGCTAAGAACGTTGGATTCCGAACCCCAAGCTCTCGTTGGGCGTGCGGTTCGAGGTGCACCAGCGGTTAAACTAGAGTTCGTATCATCCGCAGTATTACGGGGTTTGAGCTGAATCTCGGACGTCCACTTTCGGACCAGAGTTTCTTGGGCCCTACCAATTGCACCAAGTTTCCGTTGGCTTAGAAATTGATGCTGAGATCGTCTACTGGCTTCGTTCGTCCATGCCATGATAAGCTTCCATTTGAGTTTTGAGATGATACCGAGATCCTCAGTTTTCAGCTTCAGTGGCCCTTGCTCAGACCACAGATCTGGATGTTGCCGATGTAACTCTCCAGACATATGGTCATACCGTAGCGGAGAGAGTCGTTTGTCTGAGGATACGTTTTTCATGATGAACCAAGGAAGAAAGACGAGTACCATCTAGGATCGATCGCATTTAGCACCCAAGTGATATAATGTGGTGTAGGGTGCCGTACCAACGGCACAGACATAGCGAAGTACCACGAGATCGACGGATCACCAGCAAAGGCTGACACGTTCATACCAAATACGCTTGCCAAAAATATTAGGGGCAAAAAGATGAAAGTTATCCACTAGGACGATGTTAGACTCTGGCATTTTCGTAGTGAACAAGGGTAACCAACTGAGAGCCTATACACGGTCAATATCCACTCATGGAAAGTTTGCTACGTATAACAGGAACACATACCGTCGCATGCTATTGCCCAACTGAATAGATTCCCGCATATCTCGAATTCCGGCTATCCTGTACATCTTGGTGTTTGAATTCAAAGTTAGCAGAATGTAGGTCTCGCCATCTGACTGGATATGGGAGGCTTGCCAAGTCTGACAAATGGTTAGTTCTGACGACGAGATCCTCTAGAACTACCTTATCGAGACTTTCGAAATGTTTGTGCATCTCCTCCAATAAAAATAGGGACTGCTCCGTGCTGTCATTGCGTTTCATCCAGCGCAGAATTTCTGAGAGGTCGTGGTCTAGACGCAAAGTACTGCTAGTATGGGAGTTAACTAGCTTTTTCATTTTGGCCCACTGTGCCGCATTCCTCCACAACACCACTGTAAGTAATTCGTCTGCAGGAGCTGCGTAAACACGATCTTCCAGCACATTCATATGCTCGTTCGACAGCTCAAGGATTTGGGTCCACTTCCTGTTGATTGCCTTCCACACATGGCGTATAACAAAACTAGTCAACTGTACCGCATAATCCGACGGGATGGCTTCCTCCATTGCTGCCTTCGGTTTATATTTCTTCCCAAAGTATCGGAACGGGCGCATAAGGTCTCCTATGTTGGGGATCAACTTGATGCGCTTTGCTGGCTCATGCGAGGTTTGTTCGAAAATTAGTATAGTGTTGTACATCAGATGGTTTTTGGAAGATCCATTCAATGGTTGCGAATCATATATGAGTTCGATGTAGATAGTGATTCGCTGGTGAAGAATCCGAGATTGGTATGAAGCGATTCCTTGACAGAAGTAAGTAAGTTTGCTTTTGGCGAATGCTTAAATTAAGCAAAAATGATTCACCATTTGTATCGTAGCCCAGCAAACCTCCGGATTCAAATGTACCTAGAATAGGCACGATATAGTCCAATCCGAAAGCAAATTTTGCAATCCCTCCACAGATCCCTCCCCAGTGTGCTGTATGCAATGGTTCTTTGGTCCAAGGTGCATCGTTCCTGCGAGAGAAATCGTCGGTTCGTGCCTGGGAACCCCCACGTAGTTGAACAGGCCTCCTTAACCATTCTGCGAAGTCTTGCAGCCCTGTATTTTATAAGCGGCTACCGAGGGCAGAACAGCAAGATTACGTACCAAATGTGTCGTCCTCAATAGAAAGTCCGTATTGATTGATGAGCAGCTCTGTTGCTTCAGAACAGTCCTGCACATGGCTGTTGCAAACATAATCAGCGACGCGATTATTTGCTAGCGATGAAAATGCCGCACATAATCCGCAGAAGGTCAACTACATGATCCTTACCACCGGGGCCACGTTTGATCGTCGAAAACGGGCGAGTGTCTAATGAAGTGTCGATGACCAAACCATCCTTAACACTAAAAAAACAGTCCGTTACAGTTACCGATCCTATGCTCTGTTAGTCATATGCTTTCTGCTGCGTAGGATACATTGAACGTATCTACCTGTTTGTGCCACCGAAGAGGCGCCTATCGTAGTAGTGTTCAAGAAACTAGCCATGGAAACGCGATGGCAGTAAGTTACGTGTAGAGTCACTAAATACCCATTACATCGAGAGCCTTAAGCCTTCAGCCTTGAACCTTCAGCCGCAATGGCTTAGCTGTCTAAGCCATACAAAAAAGAAACCACAATGCAATGAGTTTGTATTTCCCCTTAACTTAGTGTAGAAAAGGGGTTTCTTAAGGCTAATATTAGCTCCGTTCGCGCTTGCAGATTCTCCAGAAATTAACTACTCGATTTTGTGCTCAATTATAAATAATTAAGAGGAGATTAATACCGCTGACCTGTCTATACCCAATTCTCCTGTGGTTTTTAAATCTGTAGATGTCTTCAACTAACCAAAGTAACATAGCGGTCCCTTGCACCTCACTCCCCACCCCACTTCTTACTCTCCACTAACCCAGAAGTAGAACATTAGTACTTACACCAACTTTTGTCTGTTTCATCTACCCAAAATGAGCGTGTAGGGTTTCTGAACGGCGGACCAAAAATAGTAGATAACGAACTTAACGCCAAGATCTTCCATACATAATTGCGGTTTTACCTGCATTCCTCACTCGATTTTGCGCCTAGGCCGTGTGTGCTTGAGGAATTAGGACTTACTTACAGAGAAGAACTCAAAAGCCCGGTTTCGAAAACTTTGCAGCCACAATTTGGTGGTTATCCGAACCCGTATGTACAGAGGCCGGGCGTTGAACTGGGGATTTTTGATGCAGTGATGGATTTGGAGCTGATATGTTAGGAATATAGTGGCCACCAAGAGAATAGTGGCTGGCGAGGTCACCGAGTGTCGGATGCTGAGAGAAGTATAATGTAGGGCGCCGTTCATATGCTCAGGATAGAGAAACACACACGTCTTTCAACATGCTGTTCTTATAGTGTCTTACTCAGCTCCCTACTTTTAAAACGGTGGTACTAAGGAGCCTCGAGATGCAGATGCCCTCTCGGGAGGATAGAGGAGTTGGCTGATGGTCGTTTGATCGAGTCTTCAACCATACGAGTCTAAACACCAAAGTGACGTTCATTTTTACTGTTCTTCTGAGATGCTCGCTAGTTTAATATATATGATGCACAACCCCAGAGGTGATATGTAGTTAGTCATTTCATGAACTTACAGTACTGGTGGAGAGGGATCTATCACAGCATTCTTGTCTACCATTTACTATAACCACGCGTACCGCCTGTGCGAGAATGTCTATATACCATCCGTACTCTACAATTGTTGTACGGTGTCCGGTGTCCTGTGTCCTGAATCTCTCTATTGACCTAAACTCACTGACTCTCGCTAAGTCTAATTGACACGTACACAAGAACTAAAGTGCATGCGGCTCCGCCGCTCTCAACCCTAAACCAACCCACGTGATGACCGCACTCAAATCCGTCCCCACACTCCTCCAGGGCGGTATCACGACCGTAAGTACTAATCTCTCAAGAAAACGAAGATAGAGCTTTGCCTGCAGCTCCTCCCAAACTATCAACCGTGCCTAGAGCTCCTCCCAAACAATCAACCATGCCTGGAGCTCCTATCCTCTCGCTCGATATCTCTTTCCTGCAACCTTCACGTCCAGCCGGAATAACCCTCCAATCTGGCGTGCCACGCCCACAAGATTTCCTCGACCTCGACCTCGACCTTGACCTCGAGCACTGTCCTCTGCCGGCGATTTGTCATATATCTTGATTCCGTAGCCATTGACTGGGACAATCCGCAACCCCCGATCCATAAGCCGCGATTGTGACAGCGAGTTGTGTGCTCCCTCGATATGCAAGACGTTTCTCACAACAACCTCATGATTTCGGCGATATCCTGGCAGCCGAAGCCTCAATCGCACGTCTCCATATCCGATGGCCTTGCCTGCGATCCTTCCAGCAAAGTCACGAATCTCCCGCTCTTCTCTCTTGGTATACTCTGTGTACTGTTCGAACTTTCTCCGATCACCGCAAATGTGAGAAGTGGTGGCACAATCCAAATACCAGCTCTCCTTCGATGGGCTCTCTCGATTCGTAACTGTCATCCAATAGTTCTCAATTGATGTCGTCGTCGTCGCTGCGGCTGCGGCTGCGGCAGTCTCTGTCGGTGCTGCGCTCTCCACTGGTGCAGTGCTTGGACAATACCTTGCAATGTGCCCCATCTTATGGCATCTGTAGCATTCCTGAGTATCCCTCGATTTGGTGCCGCGATTCGCATGCTTCTCATTCTCCGAACTGCTACCATCGCTCTCACTGCCGCTATCACGGGACTTCCGGGACTTCCGAGAGTGCTTTGAATTCCGCTTCTCGCTCTTCGTCCGCAACTTTGAGAACATGGCTGCCGCCTCCGAATCGTCGTCCTTCTGTAATCGCGCTTCGTGGGCTTTCATCTTCACAATAACCTCCTCCGGTTTGTCGGCCAGGGTATCGATCTTGTCGTACATCAACTGGGTGAAAAACCGCCAATCATCATCCTTCGGTACGCCCTTCATCAGGTAATAGGTGTGCTCGCTCTTCGGCATCGTACCACTACCAGTACTACTTGAGCTATCGGTATCGGCGCAAAGATTGAAGTCATTCACATAACTCTGAATCTTCGATGCGTACTCCTGTACATTCTCACAATCGCTCAATCTCACAGCTGACATCTCGTCTCGCAAAGCCCAAACATTCAGCTTCACCTTCGACTTGTAGTCCTCCTTCAGCTGATCCCACAGCGCCTTTGCGTCTTTCTGAACGCCATACTGCTGCTGCAATGACCGCTCCATCGCGAGGAGAATAGTCGACCGTGCAATTCCATGCTGTTTCTTCCATGCTTTAAACTCTGTCCCGTCCTTCGCATCCGGTGCTTCCTCTGTACCGTCGACAATGCCGAGAACCTGCTTCTGCTCCAAGAGTATTTCGATTTCCAAACTCCAGCTCTTGTAGTCCGTACCATCAAACTTCTTAATCGAGATCGCTGTCGATTCGGCCATCTTGTCGTCCGTACACGCGTCGAGTCTGTCAGTACTCCTCCGAGACCGTGTCGATGATGCCGCAATTCGAGTCGAGTTCGTCAAATCAGCGAAGTGCCCGGGCTCATAACCTGTTGTACGGTGTCCGGTGTCCTGTGTCCTGAATCTCTCTATTGACCTAAACTCACTGACTCTCGCTAAGTCTAATTGACACGTACACAAGAACTAAAGTGCATGCGGCTCCGCCGCTCTCAACCCTAAACCAACCCACGTGATGACCGCACTCAAATCCGTCCCCACAACAATTTCGTCGGCTTCTTCACTCTACAAACATTGCATATGCACATTACGTACCAACGTGTTTCTTAATGTTAGCAAGCTCAACTGTCCCGGCAAACAGGAGCCCTTAAGGAACCTACAGATGCGTTCTATCCAACATCAACTTCGCTAAGGGAAGCAATAGGGGCCTCTCTTCAAAAGATGAAACTCATTCTATGTGGCCAGTTAGAGCTATGAAAGGATAAATGGTGCGAATTAATGGATAGTGAATTGAAGGATAGATAGTGAGAAATGAGATGAGACGGGAGAGATAGGATTCGGAGTAATGAATGTGTGGGAAATATGTAAGACAACAAGTAAACAACACGCACGCGGCTCTCCCCATACATTATTTGTCTCGTCCCCAAACTCTCGTTGCCTTCACTCGCAGGCTCGCTCGGCAACACGAGGTACGAGTGGCAAACACCACTGGAGGTTGGGCACGAGGCAAATACATTCTAATATAGATGTTGGTTGTACTTATATACAACTTGAATATTGGGCTCGCGAAAAGGGGCCAGTTGGTCAATCTTCTCTAGGTTGCGCGAACAGGGCAAAAGGTTCACGAATTAGCGGGTCTGGATCTGCCAATCGCAGTTGGGTGGAACATGTGTGCCGATTCTGTCATTGGGCAGCATCAACCAGTCCGATGACTCTTTTCGATATGAGTTTGCGATCCGGTTGATCTCTGGGCAATTATAGCGCACTCTGTTGATGGAAGTCGTTTATTTGTAATCATCTTGTATTCGGCCGCTTGCGGCCATGATAAGTATACATCTTCCTAAACTATCCATCCCACTCCAATGAAATTACAAAGTAAGAACATAGTAAAGTTGTGAGCCCCCTCCGCTACCCTCTTCCCTTGTTGATAGAAGTCGTAGTCATATGTAAGGTAGGTACTTGTTCTAAACATTTGCTCCTCTTCTCGCTGATACTTATTTTACTTCGTCTCCTCTTCGCAAAGCGTTTTCTGATAATAGAGCCTTTTCTTCACAGGCATACTTCTCTGATACTTCATGTTGAAAAGTAAAGCAATAGAACGGTGCTATGAAGTCGTGCCCAGCTACCTTACCTATTGCGGCTGCGACAAGTGAGGGTTAGGGATTCGAAGTTCAAAAGAAACAGAAGAGCCGCATCATGTTTGGATAGAGCTTTGTGCGTGTCCGTTAAGATAATCTAATCTAACTTACTCAAGTAGACATGTACATCTATCTTCTCTCTTTGACTTCAAGTTGGGCTTGGTGACCGTGACAGCGGCGACCGAAACATAAAGTCGACCCCTTGACCAATAAGCCAACCAAACACTACCATCATTAGGGAAATCACAATCGTGCCTAGATTGCACTCCAGAGGCAATCTACTCGACGAACCAACCGCACCCTAAATGATGACGACTGTTCCAACACGAGTGATACTTGTCTTTTCAAGGTACCATCTATCACGCTGTGCACTAGAAGGAATCTACTCCCGGGTTAAAACTTTGTGCTCCCAAAGCGACAGACATTGAAATAAAAACATGCATAACTTCCAGCAAACAGTCTCGCATAGCGAACCCAATAATCCCTCCTTACAAACCCTCAAATTATACCGCAACCTATCCCACCAGCACCCTAAACAATAATCTCATTGTTGTTGAGTTATGACCTTCATACCTTGTTGATCTCCGTGCTATTATCTTTAGCTTTGGGGCACTGTCTCCAGATAATAATGAAAGGCATTGAAAGCTAGCCAGCGGAGTTTTATATAACGATGTAATAGATTAAATGAGTAACAATAATTTCCAACAAGCTATATGTTTTTAACTACCATCTTCACACTGCTATCACTTGTGCACGAAAATTCCATCTCCCAGGTTAAAAGCTTGTATTCTTAAAAACAAACGTGCATGCATATATCCTTCGCCGCAAACAGAAAACACAGCAAACCTATTAATAATAATAATCCCCATTCTCGTCAATTTGTAATCGACCCCTCACATATCCCCTAAACAATAATCTCATCCTCACTGTCACTCCTATACCCCCCACGCCTCTCAACAACCGTCACCGGCGCCTTCCCGATCCCCCCTCCAATCTCCTCACTAACCTTCCACACCTCCTCTGCACCCTTCACCTGCGCACGAGCATAATTATACACATTCGCCCCGAACCCCCGTCTATAACCTCTACAACATATAAGGCGCGAATAAACCGCCACAATATCCTTCTGCACACCCGGTGTAGGCTTCCACGTCTTCACGCCCATAACATCCTTCTTCTCGCTCCGTCCTGGCCTTCTAACCCCCTGCGTCGCGCTGCGGAACACAGTTTCAGGCTCGACATCGACCTCGATCCCCTCGAGCGCCCATGGGGTTTCGAAGTCCTCCTCGTGCGTCTCGTTACAAGCGACGGGGTTCGGGGGACGCGCGGCGGCCTCGGCGGCGACTTTGTCATTGAGACGGGAGAGGTGCGCACTGAGGAAGGAGAGCTGCTCCGAGGTGAGGGTGCGGAGGTGTTGGAGGGTGATGTTGGCGGGGAGGGCCTCAGCGTCGATTGGGAAGGTGTGGATGCTTGGCGAGGTGGTGTCGGCCGCTTTGATGATGTGCATCTCGTAGATCTTTTCCGAGTCCATGGCGCGGCGTGAGGTGAAGGTGGGGGGCGCGGGGAGGTATTGTGGGGGGGTGTGCGGGGGACACATGGTGAGGAATTGTGTGAGGGCGGGTGAGAATGTGTAGTTGTGGAGTGTGAGTGAGACTGTGGTGGTTATGGAAGATGTGGAGGAGGAAGTTGTTGATGGAGGAAGAAGCTAGGGAAGAAAAAAGACGTCGTTGAGGAGGATGAGGTGTTTATATTCCCCCGCGTTTAAATATAGCATCATATGGTTGCCTATCCACTGCGCCTCATTCGTATGGTTTCACAAACTTAAGGCTATTCGGCTAGCAGCTGTCAACCCAATTACGACATCTCGATGTGTTACGCCGGTTACGCCGTATGGCGTATTTGAGTCATGCCTTATCCATGGAGTCATATGGTCTCAACATACGACTGGAGAAGGGCCTTTCGATTATTGCCGCATAAGACGCGGATCTGCAAGTGTTGAGCAAACTAGGTCGCCTCATGGCTGAGTGCATTGAGCCCTGGAGAAGGTGCTGGATTCGGTATTGGATGACGGCGATAAGTGTGTCAGAATACGGAGTTTAGCCGCGATTGGCTTTGAGATACACACTTCTGCTCTCGATCGATCAAGACCTATTGGTGTTCATGCGACAGTGGGATGCACAATCTAAACAGGTAGGTACGAGCATCATCTATCATGACGACCTTCTGTCCGTTATTTCCTGTCTGGAGCCCTGTCTGAATATCTGCTAGAATGTGTCATCTAAAGGATCTCCCAACGTACCATTACTTTTTGATACTCACTCAAGCAAACGCGACCGGTAGTCTTTTGGCATCCTTTAGAAACCATTTTGACTCCTCCACAGGACTATTAACCCCGTCCGTTAAGTAGTCACCGAAAACCAAATCACGTCATTTACTGTGTCTATTATTCAGGTCTATCATTTTCAAATAACCGCACCTATACAGTATCCCTAGTTAGTAATACTGCCGAGGGGAACTTCAGAAGTGCACCCCATGTTCCGAACCCCCGTAGATTCTGATACGGAGAAGGAGAGTTGGGTATCAGTATGTGGAGCGAAGATGAAACAATATGAGAGAAGTCTAGTTGTATATCTAGTATTGAACCCTCGCAAGTTATATCACACCAAACCAAACTTCAAACAACATCTATCCATCTTCATCTTCTAATTCAACACTTTTCCACCCTCCATCTCCTCCCTCTCTTCCCTCAGACACCTCTCACATCTACAACACCCGCCCAAACACCCCATCATCCACTCCCTCCGTTCTTTATACCCCAAACTTTTATCACAATAACAACTCTTAAGCTCCTCTCCCTTCCTCACCGCCGCCCCCTCCTCCGCCCCCTCCTCCTTCCCCACCCCCCAAAACTTCATAATTCCCCCACACTCCCATCTAACATTCGGCTCACAATCATGATTCACAAGCGAATAAAGCGTATGCGCTGCTGCCGCCTCCGTGTAACCCCGTGAATCCAACCTCCCACTCGCCACCCCCCGGAACTTCGCAATCAGCGTATTAACAACCCATGTATTCCACCACTCTGGTCCTGCAGCCTTACTCAGGTGACTAGTCCCCGTGAACACATCCACCCCTAGCGCCTCCAGGATCCCAACCGCGCCACGCACATTTTCCTCCCACCCCCAGCCGATACGGAGGTCGCCGGCTTCCTCGATTGGAGGAACGCCGTACAGGTACTTCGTCTCGGGGAGAGAGAGCGGGTGGGTGTTCTGCACCAGGGCCATGGCAAAGGTTTTTAGTAGGAGGAGTGCGTACACGCTCCCGCCGGGCTGGGAGGTAGCTGTGAGAGCGGTAGCAGAGGACGCGTTTGCGGCGCGGTGGAGGGGTGCAGTGGGGCGGGTACATAATGCGGGATGATACTTTTCTATTGCCGAGTCGCGGCAGTGGGTAGAGCACCATACCGGCACAACCGTTTCGATCCCCTCCGCTTCTGCGTCCGCGCAGAGTGAACACGTGGATGTCTCCCCCTCCCAGCGCTGGCCACAGTACTCGCACAGCCCCCCATCCATCGGGTCGGTGACAACGGTAAGCGCACTCTCTTCCTCGAGACATACCTCTCCCACCCCAATATCGGCAGTCGCAAACACACCCAGCTGCGTCGTGGTCCCAAGGTCCTCTGCGTTTTCGCCAAGTAGAGGGAGCTTCACGACTCGCACCTCGACGTTCTTGGAGCTCGCCGGGATGACACGTGTGTTTAGATATTCCAGTGTCTCTGAGGAGAAGCGGTCGGGCTCGTGGTGGTTCCAGGGGTACACGAAGCGGCGGGCTTTTCCGCTGCTTGCAGGGGAGGCGGAGGTTTCCTGCAGCAGTGACGAGAACTTGGGGGAATTTGGGAAGCGCCGGAGGGCAAGTCGGAGGTAGGATGTTGCTTGCTCATTGCAGCCGACGAGGTGGAGGGAGCGCGCGAGGAGGGAGAGTGACGCTTCTTCTAGTGTTTCGAGCGGGGTGGGGGAGGAGGTGATGTAGCGCCAAGCGTGGGTAGCGGCGCGGAACTCTTCTGCGTCTTCGCGTTCGTCGTCGTCATCGTCAGCTGGGGAAGCCGAGAGCTCGCCCTCCTCTAGGTAGTCGCGGACATAATCGGTCAGCAGCACGGCGCGGTATGCATCGCCGGATGCGAGGTCGGGGAAGCCGAGGTCGAGGTAGGCGCGTGCGCGGGAGAGGTAGAGGGTGGGATTGTAGGCGGTGGTACCGGTTGCGAGTTGCGTTGTGAGCGTGGAGAGACGTTGTTCTGGCGGGAGGTCGAGGGCTATCATGGTGATTGCGGGGTATGGCGGGATGAAGAGGGCTGTGGAACGTGAAATTTCGAAGTTTGCATGTGTTGCACAATCGCGAACTCTATCCGTCCTAGTAGGTCTGAAACAGACTCGATTCCAGCTCCAAAGTCCTCCTCCATTAATTCAACAAGTAGCAAAAGCAACTCGCTCAAAAAGAGTATTAAATACAATAAAAAGAATAATAAGTTAAAAGGTTTCACACGCCCACCCGCCCAGAAGCAAGCACTCGTCCGGAAAAACCTCGTCCAGAAAAAAAAAACGAATTGAAGTCCACTCCCTCGTCCCAGATACGCCGACTCCAACGCCAAGAATTATCGAGCGGAGAAAATTATGTACGGGGCTCGAAAAATACGCCCGCTAACTCAAAGCGCAACCAATCCGCACCGGTTCCTAACAATCACCTCATCCTGGAACCTGCTCCTCCCCAAGCTGTTGCGGATTGCATTCAGCCTCGCAAGCGTGCGTGCGCGTTGCTGCATCGTGTACGCATCGGGCTGGACCGGTCGACTGCAAATATAGCATGTTAGCACCGGTTTCGCGCATTTTGATTAGGTAGGGCTAAGCCCTGGTAGTTGTTGCACGGCATCCATGCAACCAAGACAGCAGTTAGAGCCGTGGCATGTGACATCAGTATGCGCCAGGGGAGAAGGAGAGGGAGGGAGAGAGTTACAATTCTCTTCTTAACCTTCGCTCAGGAGAGTTGCACCATTCGCACTATAGCACCGCTATTAATCTTCCGCCCACACACATTGATTCTAGGAAAAAAAAGGAAAAAAAAGAAAGTTCATTTGTCATCATCCAATTTGACCACCATGTTTGAGACGTCCCGAAGCAGCGTCACGGTAGCAGAAACAAAAGCACTAAGAACTTGTCATCTTCCCGAAGGCTTTTCTCTCGCTTGTCATGGGGAGGGGGGGATTTTATTAAGGACATTTCAACGTCCGTCGGCCCATGCGTTGCTCCAGAATGGACACACACAGCGCATACCAGGAAGAACGAAAGAGGGAGGATTGAGACGAACCCAGTCATTGTCAGCGCCTTCATTACTGTTGATATTTGTTAGCAAATAAACAAGAGAAGATGATTAGGGCGGGGGAATGTTTAAGCATACTGTACACGGCAATATTCTCCACGGCACGATTCGCACGTCCGACTCGTACACTGCGTGCAATCGATGCACATCATCCCACAATCGTAGCAGTCGAGCGAAACGAATTTCTTGAACCGCCGAGTCAGTAAGAGCCACGCGTCTAGACCTTCGTAACGGTCTCTGAAGAAAATTGGTTCGGGCGGTCTCCTACCTTGTCCGCATTCTCTCCAGCGCAGCTTTCACACCACCACTTCCCGCATCGTTCACACCAGCGATTCTTGACGCAAGTTTCGCAGCGTAAGACATCCTCAGCATCGGGCGCTCGGCATGCAACCTTGATGTCTGAGGTGGTCACCGGTACCGGCGCAACGACGACCTTTGGCAAGTTGTGAATACCATGTGGTTTCCGGGCCTCGGGGGAGGATCCGCATCCGGTACAATTCCTTGCAAGACGGACGCTGGCAACCTTTGGCTCAAGATGATGTTCGTCACCTTCCTCGTGTCTTGGGCTGGAGCACAAACGCGTATCAAAGGCAATGGTGCCCTCGCATGCCTTCAAGATGCCGACCCAGTCGTCATTCAGCTTGCTCGGTTTAATGAAGCGTCCCTTCTCATTTGTATCTTTCTGTTTGTAGGTGGACGGGAAGATGCCGCCGGGCGCGTCCATGCCTCCAAACCAATAACATCCCTTGAGAGCGGGAGGGTTTTCGCGAGTCGTGCGGACCAGGTATTGGAACAGCAGCATCAGCTGTCCCTCGTTAATGAGATTGCATTCTCGGATCGAGAGAAGTTGAATCTTGTATTTGGGGCTGCTCAGGAGGTCGTATAGCAGCTCCACCGTAACCGGGAGCCCATCGAGGATAAGTGTCTTGACATCGCGCAGTACGAATGGCTTTGTGAGCAGCTGGTTGAGCTCGGTCTGGTACAGCGGAGTCTGCGTGCGCTGTGCGATCGCGGTGGAGCTGGAGGTAGGCGGCAGTGCGCGAGGCGAGACGGAAAGATTGAGGTGTCGCCAGACGGAGCGCGAGTGCTTAACGAGCGAATAGTAGCTTCGGGAACAAAGCGCAAGCGCGAGGAGCTCTGTCGGTAATAAGTAAGGGGTGGTAGCGAGCAGGAGATATTCGTTACTAGAAAACGAAGGATCAGGTTAGCTAGCTAGCTATAAGCCTAAGCACCTTGGACTCGAAGCATACGAGAGTAATTGGAGCAAAGACAAAGGGGCCATCGATCGCAAGCGTCGATGGTCGTCTGTGAAGGTGTATGTGTGTGTGCGTGTCGCGTTTCCGTGGTGTTGCGGTGGAGGAATTTGTGAGTGTCGTCTTTTCGCAATAGCTTGAAGGGGGGAGGTCAGGTTGATAACGTTGGTGGTAGTAATTGTTTTTAACCGTTCTTGGAGTCAATGCTGCCTATCACCTATGCGCATGCAAGGATCCTGCGCCTACCAAACACAACCTATCGCCGCGGAGAGTCAGATCTGGTGCAGCGACGACGGGGATATCACGCGGGGCTACAGTAGGCATCATGGTATCGATTGAACGCCGAACAGAGGTCGATTTTTGCACATTCTAAAAGGGTGGGTTACAGACATGACATGACAGCTCCACTAACGCCCGGTCGGAGATAAGGCTTGGAGATGGGAAAGATGTCATTCCGTCATTGTGTATGGCCAATCCACCAATTGCAAACAGGGACCTCATTCTGCCGCCATTGATTTGCTGCGCTGGTTCTGGTTCGCCTCATCAGCGAGCACTCTACAAACTATGGCTCCCGTCTTTGGGACGGTGAGCAGATCGCACAGCACAGCGGAGATCGGCAATCTGCTGCTGCTGCCTCAATTACACGCACGTGGGCAGTCCGCTGGATGGACCCTTCAGTCATTCTATCGTGTTTCGTAACCTAGACCGCCGTCGTTATCTCCACCCTGTCGGTTTACGAGCCGACTCCACACCGCACCGCAGATACACTCCACTAGCTCTGAAACAGGATGAACACTCGAGGGGGGAGGAGCGAGGGAGGGAGCGAGGGAGAGGCTGCGAGGAAGGAGGGGGGGGGGGCGTGCAGGTCGCATGATGCTTGTTTTCACCCGGAATGATGTCGACGTGGACGTGTCACTTAGTGCAGCCTAGGGCATGGGTCAACCCCACGGAGAAGAGCCGGTAGTCATGCCCGATCATCGACGAACCTCGCCTCTTGACTGCTTATATTTATCCTCTGTGCAACAAGTGCGACTCCCATTAATCCCCCGCTCAACACCTCCGGTGTGTAAGGCTGTATTATTACTCCACATTAACCCCATACCGCCGCCAAGTTTCAACAAAATTTCCGACGACGACGATCAAGCAGGTCGATTGAGAACGCCGGCTCCGCAATCTCGAAGGGTTAGGCTTTCCGTCAGGCGGGAATAAAGTTACCATCCCCGGTATTGAAGCAGACTGTTCGATCTGCCGAAGCTATGTGCAGACAATTTTAAAGCAATTACAATGCATGAGCAAACCTCCTGCTTCTAGAGCAGCTTCCCCTCCTCCAGAGACAACGCAACCGAAAAAAGAAACTCCCATGCGCAGGGTATCGAAGAAGAGCAAACAGTCTCCGTGGTCGTGGAGGGGTACTCAATGACACTGCGGAGAACGTGTCACCTGACGTCCCCCACTGTATCGGGCCCTTATCTGGGTAGTCGGTGAAACGGATCCACGGATAGATTACCTATTGAAGGCTGTCGGACAATATTATTGCATCGGCCCGCAACTGTGAATTGAGAGCTGGTACGACACGAGCTGTATCATGACGCAGGAATAAAGGCTTCTTTCTTCGATAGCTACTTAAGGCTTGTTGTGAATAAAGTGCGTGCCACAAAAGCTAGCAGATGGAGATGGCAACTATACAGAGGTGAGTGGTCATATATATAACAAAGCTAACTACCATTCACATATTGTAGGATGTGATATTGATCAAGAGCAGCAACCCCTCTCGAGATGTTTTAGATATATTCAACAGCTGCATGACGGACGTTGACGTGTTCTCGCCAGACGCACGTCGCCGTCTCCTCAGAAATGGCATTTATCGAAATGAATGTGTTTTCTAAGTTATTGAATCAAGAAACAAGGGCTGCAATTCTGAGCTGTTCTGGATTGCCTACTCAATGATGTGTTTTCAGTATACTCAATAATGTATGTTCAGGATCGGAGAAAGATGAAGCATCTCCATAACTTTTACAGCCTCCGCCTTTTCCACCACCTCCCTGTATTCCTCCTTCGCTTCCTTCTCATTCCTACGGCCACCTCACCCACCACCACCACCTCCTCGTCCTCCTCGTCCTCCTCGTCCTCTTCGAGCTCTTTATCCACCACCTCCTCCACCTCTACCGCTCCTTGCAAGCTTGGCCGTAACACCGCTTCTTTTCCCCGCATCCTTCAACTAGCGATGCTGATACAGTGCGTACGCGTATACATTTCCCCCCCAGCAGCAATTTATGCGAACATCGGACGTTTTCAGGATTTCTCTATGTTTATTCCTATTCGAACTACAAGGAAGATATCGAAATCATCTGGAACTGTGGAGCAGACGGCAGTAACTTCACACCCACCATGAATGTTTCGGCAAAGAGCTTTTAGGAACCGTGGGCGTACCGGCAAAGTTTTCTCGACTGAGTTCTACTTCCGCCAACCTCCCGTGGTGGTGTGAACCCTTCTAGTTCCGCGTCCCGCCATGGATAGCCTTCCACTATTATACATATCCCGAGAATAGCCTTCCATCATGAACGCTACCCAAATCTTGTGGAAATGAAAATTATTAAGAAACCGTGTGGAGCATCGATGAAGATACGAAACACTTATATGCGGACGTTCTCGGACGTCGAATAAACTTTGATGTCTCACAACGTCCCCCGCTCTGAAGTGGCTGCCTGAACATCAGACACTGAGCGCGCGATACCATCTCCGGCTTTTTTTTGCCGTGATTATCGCCACCATAATATTTCTGGTGGGTTGTCACTATCATCAATACAGCCGATAAGCAGGTTTTGCAGCGGCAGTTAAGAGTCATGGGAAATCAGGCTGTGAATCATAATGGATGGATGGATGGATGGATGGATGGATGGATGGATGGATGGATGGGTGGATAGAATGTCTGATTTTCAATTCAAACACCATAGGAAGCCTATAAGAAGCCACTCCTTTAACCAACTAATTCCTTCACCAGCACAATCCACATTTACAAACCACTACCTATCTTCTCTACGTCTTTACAACACTATCACCCTAGCACAAAAAGGTACTTCCCTCCCTCTTTCTCCTCCTTCATCCTCTTCGCTCGCTAACACCCCCAGCCACCATGTGGGACATGAATACCGACGAATACAAAGCCTGGAAAGAGGCCAAGGTTCATGAGCAGTGGGAGCGCGAGCTCGACGGTACAATGGACGACATGGTAGTACTAGACCCAGAGACCGGCTGGTATCACGACGTCTACGGCTGGTTCGATACTATCGAAGAGGAGAGGGAATACAAGCGCATGCTGGATGAGAAGTATGGTTTCCCGGATCAATATCCCCCGGATCAAAAAATCCCGGAACAAGATTTCCAGGAACAAGATTTCCAGGAACAAGATTTCCAGGACCAAAATTTCCAGGATCAAAATTTCCTGGACCAACATTTCCAGGATCAATCCGAGGAGAGCGAGACTAGTGAGGCTGAGTGGGATAAAGCTCTGGAGCAGGAGCAGGAGTAAGGTATGTACCATCTGATGTGGGGTGGAATACTGCTTATGAGAGTTACAGGAGTAGTCTTGGGCTGGGGAACTCTGGATTGGGGGCGGACCCGCGACGGCCGATAAGAAAAAAAAATCTTTATATAAATATAAATACATATATAGGGGTTGGAGAATGGGGGAGGGATGGGGATTATGCCGGCTTCCCGCCGCAATCGAAAAAAAATTATATTTTTTTTTCCATGCATTCTCATGGCTTCAATGTGATGTACTGATACTGAAGGCAGCCTTGTGAGTGAGAGATCTAGAGCATTGCCTTTGGGGTTTGTTGCCATGTTACCCGCCCACACTTCGAGTATTCTTGAGTCACTACGTGACTCACTCCCCGTCTGTTTCAAAATCTAATGAAACATGTGGTGGGGCAACATGACTAGTAGTCAAGGGTTCGCATTCGTTTTCGCTCATCTGATACATACCACGCCGGGTAACCACACTTAATCCCTGAGCTTCCTCCTCGCTACGCGTCTCCCCTCGCCGCCAATGTTTTCGCACCCGCCAACGCTGCACACGCGCAGCCCCTCCTTAACAACCACCGAATTCACAGTGACCACCCGCCCGCCGCCCTCACTCTCTCGCACCATCACCTCCATTCTCATCGGCACCCTCCGCCTCCTCACCCTCCTCACCATCACCACCCTCCTCCTCTCGCAACACTCCCTCCTCCCCCCGTACCTTGCTTTCCTCCAGTGTCGCCCCCTCGACCCTAGAATCCTCTACCCCTGCTCATGTCTCCTCCTCTGGCTCATAGTGCAGCGTGGGTACATGGAGGAGAGCCTGTTAGTGATCCGCTCGCTGGGGGTGCAGACTAGTACTACGGCCGGAACGTGGGTGGGGATGGGACGGAGGACGCGGTTTATTCCGACGGAGAAGGTGAGGGATGTTATTGTTAATGAGGGGTTTTGGGGGATGGAGGTGAGGTTTTATCTCGCGGTTGTGGTCGAGGGTGAGAAGGAGTTGGTGGTTGTATTTCCGGTGAGTGCGGGAGAATGAAATGGGGGAGATGAGAGGAGGCTAATAGGGGTAGACGCTGCTTCCGGGGAGACGGATATGTGAACAGGTCTGGAGGGGCGCGAGGGCGTGTTTGTATCAGCCGGACGCTGTGGGAGTTAAAAGCGGGGGTGCCCATAGCTGGGTCGGGAGTGCACATGGTGCTGGAGAAACGATGACTGGATGATCGAGTTGGGCGAGATTGGAAGTTGATGATACCCGGGCTCTACTACGTGCTGTTGGTGGACTATTTGGTTTGTATAATGTGATGGACGGTTAGATCATGAAATCGTGCTATGAGCACTAGGAGGGAGCAGAAAGTCGGTGCAGTTGGTTGGCCTCACGCCTCGTTCGCGAGGCCACAAGGTCACCACTCCCCATAAGCCCTGTGCAAAGACGACACATATGGAACCACCGTAAAAGAAAACAACCTAAACTCCAAGTTCATCCAGTCGGAGATGTAAGCATGGCGTGGGAATAGCTAACCATCAAACGGTCTTTCCCAAGCTGGTTACCGTCAAAATCTACCAAGCTGTCTCACAGACTAGGAATAGCTGGAGTGGGATCGGCGAATGCATATCTTGAGGGAACCAGTATGTCGCGTTCCCTGATTTTGCCTCACTCGGTGGATGCGCCTCATGCATGCAACAGTTTGGCCCGGTCCCCCGCTCGAGCTTGTCTCCCTCCTTACAACTCCCGGCGCAGTCTAGTGAGAAAAATATTTAGCGATTATAATTAATTGGTAAAGAGAACGCATAATCTATACAAGGACCTCATAAGCACATAAACAAGAGATCTCCAGAGTCCAGACTCTAGACTCCATCACGTACATACATCGACCGTCACATCTAGCATGGAGTAAACCCGCCATCCCTCTTCGTGCATATCGTATCCTCGGCCACCCAAGGCCCTCCAGTTGCACTACCCCAGTTAAAACCCGCCATCCTTTTTCCCTCAGGGCTCTCCTTCGCCGCCCAAACCATCTCAGAGTCACCCGGCAAGAACCACCAGTCATTAGTCCGGTACTCGCGTTGGCACCCTTGTGAGACGCTATCCCTCCAATCCGTTTCCTTGGTATCGAAATTTGGGTGCTTTGCCCACCCTACATAGATCTTCGCTCCGTCTTTGTTTTTCCCTCTCTGCTCTGCCGTGTTGTTGTATGTAAACGTGCTCTCCACATCTTTCCAATTTTTCTCCTGGTACCCTGAATGCATCGACTTGAGAAGCCCGGTTCGAGTCCACGCCCCACTGGTCGCATTCCGCTTCCATATGACAACCACCCGTTCCCAATCGTGCACTTTTTCTGTCAGCATACTAGCTGTAGTGGGGCTGGGAAAGGAGGCACGTACTATGCCCCGCCGCAATAAGGACATTGCTAAACCCGTCGTGCTGGAAATATAAGCTGTAAACGGCGCGGATTTCGTCTACTGAACACTGCTTCACAAGCCAGTACGTTGGAAATGGTTTCCCTTTCCCTGACGGTCCGGGGTCCGGGCAGCCTGTATCGGCGTTCGGCCACTTGCCGGGCCTGTTGCCATGTTGCAGCCCCGAGGCATTGAGCGCACTGGTCGGATAGCAGGTTCGGTATTTTTTTGCAAAGAGGACAGGACGCATCGATGCAAAGTGCCACATTCTATTTTTTTTTTTCGCGTTAGAGGCGGAGGAGACCGGGGAGGGGAGGGGAGGGGGGGACAAACGGGCGACTGGCGTTTGCGATTGCGAGACCGCGGTTACCGTTTGACGCCATGGATGATCTGACGACACTATCGGAGAGCGGGGTGTTTGCGGAGACCAGAGAAGCGAGGAAGAGCGCGAATGCTACTGCTCCTCGCATAGTGAGTGATATTGAAACCATAGTTTTTCTGTGGATGTAGCAGAGACAACAATTGCGGTGGCTACATAATGGGAATGATATGGCATTTATACTTGCGCTCACCTATCGGACGAAGTCCGAATAAGGAAGTAAGGCGTTCTGTCGATGACCGTTTTCAGCTGATCTTAATGTCGCACACGTGAGTTTGTCATGGAATCAACCAGTCAGAGGCCCGGGTCCCATGTTCATCTCCCGCATCACTTACTTTGACAGGAAGCCTGCCGAGACGAAATGAAACCATGAAATATCGCCTAGACGGAGGATCTTTACCGGGGCTTTAAAGACCAGTGGTTCACCTGGGGAAAGAGGGGTTATCTCCTCTCAGGGTGGGCACAACTGGTGGCAAAATCGTAGTATTCGGTGCTCCTTAAGCCCATCAGAAAAGAGGATGAGAATGTGTTCCACTGATTGGCGGCGATCAGTAATCGAGCTGCGGGAGGAAACTGATCTGGGCTGAAATCAGTCTATCACAAGCACCAAGAGAGTACTTGACAACCTATCGAAAGCTGAAAGCTGAATCAAGCCTTGGCTGTGGCGTTCAAAATGTGGTAAGTCTAGCCATGCATTGTGTCTACCCTTAATGCCCTAACCCTGCCTCAACATCTAGTCTGTCAAGTTATGGTTGGGGACGCCCAGAGTGGGGGTGTTGTGGACATTTGGTTTGGCGCTCAAATATTACCCAAAATGGGAATAATTAGCCCCAAAAATAAGGTTGACTCAGCCATCAGGTGCCAAGATATTATATTTAACTGCCAAAAACTTTTAGTATTTCCATTTTAGGTAGTTAAGTGCTATTATTGGCACTTTATTACCATATAAGGTAATTAATAGGGCGGACATTTGGTCTGGCTGCCACACAAAACCCAACTTTTCAAAATTCAATAGCTCCACCACCAATACCTGGAAAAATAAAATATCTCTATATAGTTATAGAGAAGACACCAATAAAGCGATCTATAGAGGAAAAAATTAAGAAAACTTTTTGTGGTGGAGTTATTAGAGCTAGAAAATGAAGCTTAAAACACCCCGGAAATAGGCGTCCCCAACCATATTCCAAACTTGTTTATTGTGCCGAGACTATAAATCCGAGTTTTTAATTTCCGGTCCCGCTATTGACGCCCGCTCGCGTGTCTCGTCTAGTGGCTGAGATGTGTGAATGTTCCGATTTGGATCATGCATTCTGGAAATGGAACCCCACGTCAGGATGATATGTTTTTTATATTACTTGGAGGAATAACAATCAGCTGGACAAGCAACCAGCAATGCTGTAGGCAGCAATAGCAACGAATAAGGCTGCAGCCGAAAAAGCCGGGTGAGTGCTGATACTCATTACCTTGGTAAGCATGTGGTCTCTGAATGATGAAAGGGAATTAACTTAGCTACTTTTAGCACAAAATCAGTATCTTTTTCCCGCCTCACGAAGTATCTCCAGACGATTCTCTGTGACTTGCGTCGCAACAGTCTAAAACCTTCTGGCGTAGTTAGGTTTTATCATACAGCATTTATGATCCATCACTAAATTCTGCCGTTACACAATATCTGTCATGTGAGCTCTGCGGCTGAACCTCACCTCCTCCGTCACCCAGGAACCCTGCATTTATACATCGCAAGTTCATTCTCAAACTTTCACGGTCCCCACGGCTTCAAAAACGCACAGAACGCTCGCTCTTTTGACGCCCAGGAATCGCCTTGATACGCTCGATGACATATTTCCTGCTAACAACTCTGAATTCGTGACTACTACAAAGGACTTAAATCTCAGAGCTTTTGTATAGAATAGACTCATCGGCCCAATTCTGGTAATATGTCTCAATGGTGCTCGGACACTTGGATTGGAAAGACGGTAGATATAACTCTTGGTAGCACTGGCGAGACGTTGCGTGGTTTGGTGCTCGCCTTTTCAGTTGATAAAGGATCCCTCCTTCTCAATTCGACCAATGGTACATATTTCATCTCCCACGACGGATGTTCATATATTCTAATATTACTAGCACGGTCTAGCGACTCGATTCTTCGTTATGTCCCCACTTTTGACATCAAGTCAATCGAAGCTGTCGCCACTTCCCAGCAGCCATTTTCACCACCACCACTACCACCACCAAGGTACATATCTTCTCTAGACAACACATCACTTAGGCTCCCCCCGGCCCGTAAAATTGCCCGTGAGATGTCGAGTTCCGACTTTTTGCAACGCATTAGCGAGCCCATCTTTAGTCCCCCAAATATGGAAGCGCCGAGAAGAACGGAAACGGTTCCTAGTCCTATTACAGAGGTGATCACTGTCGTCGGTGAAAAGGACTCTTCGCAACGATGCACTTTGCATTGTGCTCCTGAGAAAGATGCGTTATTAATCTCTGAGTCTGAGTCTGAGTCTGAGGCCCAGGTAATTAGGATATTCTCTTAATGAGGTACAAGAGGGGTAGCTAACGTTTAACGACTATGGAGTTCGTATGTTCCGATGGATACGCTATGGTTGATGCCTCAGTCACTGAAGAAACGTGGGAAACGATCCGTAATAGCCTTCCCGATGATCTCCGCTGGAGCGTATACTTTGAGAATAATTGCTGGACGTTGTTCCAAGACCCAAGGAATATCAAAAGCACCATCCCGCTGAGGATAGCCGGTGCGACTGTGATCATACCAGGCATGATACCTACCCGAGCATTCGTCTTTAGCAAGCGATAGCTGTTGCTGATCAACCACGAACAGTCTACTCGCCGCCCTGTGTTCATCCAGGGTCTGTCTGTTTACCAGATCCTCATCCGAAACTCATCAATCCACGTGCAGATTTAACTGACGAGATGGTGACTGCTCTGTTCGAATCCTTCCCATTTTCATTAGGCTTCTATATTCTTTACAATGGCTTCTGTCAGATTTGGGTTGACGATGACGTTGACTACCAATGGGCAGCGTCTTATTTTCCGAGAGAATTTGGGGGATTGAAAGTCTCATACTTTACACACGGCCCTTCGGCGACATCAGGACTATCTGGTCCCTCCGGTCTCTCTCATGTCCAAAATACTTTGGAAGAAACAAGCCATGAGTCTATCATGAGTGGTTCTCAGAACGTGGTTGCCCCTCGGCAAATAAGCAGAACCCCAACAATGAAATGCGGAAGTGAAATAGAAGTCAAATCGCCTGCTCTCTCCACGATTGTTGGGCGCTCACTCAGGAGTCGCGTCGGGGTGTTGATCTTGATGAGGGATGAAGAAGTGATTACTATGACATCGCATGCCGTCATTGCGCCTCGTATTCACGAAAATAAACTCAGAAGGAAGATTAAAGAACATGGTTTCTGGCACAGGTTCATCACCAGGTTTCCGGATCGAGGCGAAAATGACCGCAGCGAGTCGCAGCAACCTAAGTGTTCAACGAATTGGTGGGAAGGGGTGGAAATTTACGCAGCTGGCACAGATAAGAAAGTCAGTATTTATTTTAATTGGCCTAAGATTGACCATATCTGCTGGACATAACTGACTGACTTGGACATCCTTGCTTGAATGTCAGGTTGGCGATCTTTGTAAGACGTACGACGAAGAAGCTTCGGAAGATGCCTTGTACCCCATTGGCTTTCCGTACGATATATCGCTGATCAGGCCTGCCAAGCAAAATATGCATATAATACGCGATATTAAAAGCCCTGCTCCCGAATGGTATAGAGACGGTGCGCTGGATACCAGAAGCAGACTATATATCATCGGTTCACACCAAATAGATGGCCACGGATTGCCTAGACGGTGGGTGGAGCCAGTTGGCCAAGGAATCATACTCAATCAAGCTGGGTTACCATCGGACCAAAAATGGAAAGCCGACGATGTTAAACGACTGGTAAGCCGTTGTACGCTCTGGAGGCCTCTAAATGCCGCGCCTGGCTGGGATGGGTGGAGTGGGGCACCAGTAATTGTTAGAAAGGAGGATGGTACGGAGTCACTTCTTGGGTTTCAATCCTTTGTTCAGGATAGTCACCACCGGCAGTTCGCTATGCCCGATGACAAGCTAAAGGCAGGATGTGCTGATGGATACATTTCTTTCGGCGCCTGTATGAAGCTGCCCGACGATGTGTTGAATTCTGCGATAGTGTGATGAGAATCTAGTTATTGTTCGGTTTCTTTTCTTCTCTAGTACTAAACAGTCAAATCCTTGTGGTATATTCACCACACATACTGCAAACTCACTCATGTACCAATAACCTGCAGAATTCCCGTTGTTGTTTGAATGATAGCAAGTAAAACTTGGACAACTGTGAGCACTAAGATAACGGCGGCAAAGCTGTTCGAAGTTAGCGAGACGCTCCTCAGGATCGAGAGCGGGTACACACCAGAACGTATAATACTGGAGCGTATCCCGCCTATCTTTGAAAAGCTGCACCAAGCTGCGGGGCTTCCGTTCTTGCAGGAATTGGTTGAGGTCGTGTATGCGAGTCCAGAAGTGCTTGAAATCTGAGGGAACCCATACATTGCAGGCAGGCTTCATCTCTCTGCAATGCCTCCAAAGGGATGGATCTAACACTTGATCTGTGTTTTCGATGGCGATCATTGTCTCCTCCAGCACACCAGCTACTTTGCATCCAATACATTTACACATCCATGTACCTGGAATCCATCTGCGCGAATGCTCGTCCGGAAACCTCCCAAATAACAGCCCATAACTCATGGTGATTTCGTACTGCAATTCATTCGATATACCCACAGTGCTAGACAATCTTAGCAACCGTCGCAAGCTATAGGCTATTTGAAGGTCACTATACCTTAGTGCAAGTGTTGAATGCTGCCCGAGGATACATGGTAAACTGAACAGCATTAAGCTAGTCTTTTCATACACATGTTTTAAGGTCAAGTGCTCGGTAATGTCTGTGGACCATTCGATTCTGATGCGACCTAGCTTTGTCAAACTGTAGGCGTTGAGATCCTTTCTTGCTATACCAGGACTTTCCCTCGTTCTAGGGGAAGGAAGAAGACCTCCACCGCGCAATAGCTTCCTCAGGCCTATGTTGCCTTTCAAGACATGCTCTTCCTGCTCCGCCAAATTTCGATCACAATAAGAAGCCATCCAGCGACTCCTAAAACCATCCTTCGCAAACGAATCTTCCATGAGTAGCCAGAGCCCAATATGATGCAAAACGATCTCAAATACCTCGTTGCAGCTAAACATGGAGTTTTCCTGGAGTCCCGAATTAATCTTTTGCCGCAAAGTATCTGAGAATGGGCGGATCATGTCGTCTTTCGTCGCCGAGGCAAAATGTCTGGAGACTGTCAAGAACAGTTCGATAAACGCATCGCTGTCCCCTAGCCTCTCGCTGTACCATATAAAAGACTTCTCCCGCGCTCTGTCCAGATACTCGTAGTACGGGCCCAGATCTTGGCAGACCGCGGCTTCGCCTGAAGTGCGATAATCATACTTCAGGGAACTGGAGAGTTTTTGAAGCGACGAAATGCTGATGCTAATGTTCCTTGCACCGCCGCGTGGTGCTATTGCTTCGTTAGCTTTCTGGGTGCTTCGTCGGTTTTGCGGAATTGGATACCCACCTAGACATCCACCATCACTGCTATCGTCTTTGGGGTAATTTTGCATCTCCAGGTCAAAACTGGCGTCCATTGAAGCTCTTAAACAGTATATCTACGTATTGGCTGTTCCTGGAATTTAGCAGACTTGAATGTGGAAACCCATTTTCAGTTCTGTCTCTAGTTTATGTAGTCTGCGCTTCGGACAAGGCTTTGCACAGAGAACGCTGCGCCTCGATACTGCCACGTGTTAGTGCAAATTGGTGTAATATGCATGAAGATACTGTGATGAGGTGGTTTTGATTGGTGGTGTGGTTGCTGCCTTGAAATGTTGCACAATCCATGTCTATGGATCCTAGAAATTGTAGGGAAATGTTTGGTATATTGGTTTATGGAATATACACTTGTATAAACTGTATTTACCACCACATAAGCAGCCACTTTCCACATAATTACATTGGATGGATATTACATTGAAACCACGTGTAAGGGTTGGGGTTGTGCGTGCACGTGTCACCATCCTGCCCTGGCCTCACCACCATCACCACCATCACCGCTGCTGCCGTCGCCGACTGTTATTGCAGTGCCGAACCCATACGCAGCGGGAAAACACTGGAAACAGAAGCAAATTAAGTCACATCAAAATGTAAGTTCGAGAAATTATAACCCCTTGAGTAGAGCAGCCAAAATACGGCCCCTAGAGCCTGTTGAAAACTTCAATACCATGGTTCGCGGGTCTAAACAATATCATCATAATTTTCCATGTATATTCCGAATGGTTTCCCATACAATCAAGGATCTCTTGTGATTTACCCCTGTATATGCGGGTACAAACCCGGTGGAAAAGCTTGCCCTACACAGAACTAAATTAGAAGTTGTGGAATCCATTGGTAATGACAAAGAAAATCATGGGTAATTCTTGCTTGTATGAAAAAAATGCAGAGGGTGTTTATTTCTATTGGGGGGCGCAGGGATTCTGCGTTGTGGCCTAGCATTTTCTGTGGCTATTTAGTATGGGGGAAATGCATGCCTACAATTTCTAGAGTTCTATAGAGGCGCGGACTCTAGATTAAAGTAGGCTCAAGGTTTTGGCTAGGTGGCTTTAGGCCTTTGAGCGAGCGAGGCAGAAACTTTAGGTTTGTCTGCTTCGGGAATACCCAGTAAGTGTATGATTGAGCACACGGCTAGATGATCTAAATGCGAATGAGGATGTGTGTATGATAGCTCATGTACAGCATAGATTACTTCAGTCTACCCTGCTAGATAAGGAGAAGTTAAGTGGCAACAGTACTTCAAGTACTCGAGTAAGTGATTGGGTGCTCCTATACTGGCAAGCAACCACACGGCCTACGTGGACTGGTTCAGGGTGTGCCGCTTAGAGGATTGGGCTTTCGTTGACGAGCTGTTTCGAACGAATTATCCTCGGTTTAATGAGACGGTGCGTATTACTCATCTTCTCTAGACGTATGCCTCCCGCTGGTAGTCATCCCGCTTTAACGAGTCGGTGTTCGTTGTACTAGTTTAACGAGATGGCGCTCTCTTGTTGCCATAGTCATCGTCATTGCCCTTCTCCTCTGTACAACGTCTCTCCTGTTCGTCACGTTTCCCTCCTTCGCTCCAGCTCTTAGCCATGCTGTTAGCGCACACGTACTGACTGTGGTGCTTTCCTTCTCTGACGACCTCTTTTTCTCCGTGGTGTCGGATGCGACTTGACCGTCACGGCCGGCTGCTGCGCATCGATGTCGACCTTGTACCGGCGAGATTGTGCGGAGTGTTCCTTGACTTCTTGCACTATCAGTGCTAATTTCTCTGGCGGTAGGAGCACTGCAAATCTCGACAGTTGTGCCGGTGCTGGCGATAGGATGGCAGCTGAGATGGCAGCAGCGGTGTCGACAGCTGTACTGAACGGGTCGGTCGCACTGGTGGAGGTGATGATGGTGAAGGTGCTGGGTGATGCGGTTGCGCGGCGGTGGTGATGGGATCGATCGTAACAGTGGTGGTGACAGTGCCCTTGGTACTGCTGACGCACAAATGAAGTCCCTCATCATGCGGCCATCACGACCAGTAAGCAAACATTGATATTTCTTCCTAGTGTGTCCAAGCAGTGGTCGACCACGATTATCAATACTCATGAGATCGCTCTCCAGGTCTACACGTAGAATAGCACACTCCCGGAGCTCGTGGTCGGCGCTCTCACAATGGCAGCATGGCTGCGGCTGTACTATTTTGTTGGAGTGTCGGCGTGGGTTCTTCTCAGGGCACGAATCGATGTCGACGGATTTGTTTACTTAGTGGAGGCTCGACCGAATTGTTCCTTGTAAAACCGCAGGCGAAGTAGCGGAAGCAGCCGTTTTCGGCGTTGCTGTTATCGCTGGGACGGTGAAGTTTGGGTGCGAGACAAACTCTAACTACATAGCCTAGAATTAGGTTTGAGATGTGATTAGGATTATTGAGTAGTTTGGCCGGAGATAGTTTCCAGCGAAGGAATTTCACTTCTGAAAAAAATTATAAACTTTTCTTGCTTCGTTCCAACATCTCGCTGTCCCGTGGATACCAATCTCTCGCCCTGCGCCCGTCAAGTTTACCACCAGCAGTGCCACCAAGTTTCTCGGGGAATTCCTACATTGTCACTCTTCAGATCCCGGACCGAAGACCTTCGCCATCCTCTGTATCATGCATCCTCGTCTCAAACCCCGCCTTCCGCAACAAGGCACTTGGTCCATTACCGACTCTCTGCAAACGGAGCAATGGGCTCCGACGCGATGGATCTTGATGATGTCTCGCCGACATCTAGTTAGTGCTTGCTACGCTAGAAGACACCTGGCTATACCAAGTATGAGGCTGTCAAATTGTGAGGTAGATGTTTGGGAAGTACTCGGGCAAACTCTGAGGGATGTAAAATTTGCTGATAATAAACCGGAATATATACATTGAAATTAATACTTTCTGTCTCCTTCGCTTTTTAACCAAAAACGAGCTCACGATTGTGGTATAATCATTAATTGAGGGGCTACATGTTTCGCATAGGTACAATGTTAACATGTTAGTAGTGTTCATGAATTCTGCGGACGGGGAAGGGTATGAGGCACTATGATGGTGCAAAAGTACATGGAGATATTGCAATGCGTTACCGAGTACGTCGTCGAGAAAACTTAGCCTGCCAGTGTGCTAGATATTATTTAAGTATTTTTGTGTTGCAATGTTGAGTCGTTGACGAGGAACTCTGTAGAGCGGGTCTGTTTGCGCTGGTAATTTCTCAAACTAACAACCATTCCATTCTTCATCACTACCCACAACCCCCCATCACCCCCGCAGCCTACGGGTCTGAATAGGATTCCCTCACCAAGATGCCCCCACCACGGCATACGGTTGTTTACGAGTCCCAAGAGGCTTGCTATATCACTGTGAGAGACATAGACCGCCTGTCTAACGTTCTCTAAATGGTTCTGCTTGTCTCTGACATACGAAAGTGGGAAGCTAAGTCTCGGTCGGTGAATAACCAGTAGTCACCTCTCTTTTAGTCATTATTCCCCGCTCTTCTGCTCTGCAACTTGCTAACGGTCCATCAGGTGTGATTTGCCTGTATTTGATGCTCGTGGTTTAGAAATGAATGAACTTGATTTTGTGCATTCTAGTTGCAAGTGATCAGCCCGCTGATCCTCGCCACGCTTTCCGCATCTTGAACTAGTGGAACGTTAGTTATGGTAGTTACAGTACGATAGACGCAAAGAATCCAGCAGGCAACGCTGCAAGACCGTGTATTACTCAGAGAAGTTACAATATACAAGATCCAGATCCAGAGGAGCTCGGCAAGATTCGTTGAGGTGATGCAACGGCATCGGATACGGGATAGCGATTGAAGGGAGATTCACAGTAATAGGCTCTTGATTAATTCACGATGTGGAGGCGGCGTAGGCAAAAATTGTTACAAGCACTAAGTTGGCGGGGATTCCGGGGAGATGTTTTGTTTTGTTTTGTTTTGTATGATTTTGTTTTTAACAAGATTTCACGGGATTATCAGAATGGATTGATTTTTTGAGAGGAAACAGCTTTCTAAAACATCACCCTCCCCGCCTGCGCTCGCCGTGAACTCTTTCACCCCACCCCCATTGCCGACCTGAAGCCGCAATCGAAAACGTCGCTGATTGGTTCGCTAAATTTGAACAAAGCATATCTACTATAATCCCTATGATGAACTCGAGAATTCCAACGTAGCAAACGGCGTTGCTGGTGCGCACTAACCCGAGGGAACGCCATCCAACGCGAAGTCTGGACCGTGGAACCCGCAGCCACAACAGCTGTCTCAGTGAGCACCGTGACTTTTGCACCACCCTTCGTAGCCCGTCAGACTGCACTCTTTGACGTAAGTAAGCATTGTAATGTGTAAAGGTAGACTCATAATTTCGGACATGTACCGGGTGTAACTCTCTTCTAGATCATTGTGAAGGAGCCTTTGTACATAGCTGTATATGCCGATGGAAACCGCAGGTACACCGCCGATCATTTCACAAAACTCATCTCTGCTGGCGATCCTCAGAAGTATCCGTTTCTAGACCGTGTGAAATAGGTAGATCGGATGAGAGTGGTGGGTTGGGTCTGACACCAATTGAAGTGATTCCACGTCATGAGCTGGAACACCCAGTCGTGAGTATCAGCTATAGATGCAGCTAGTAGGGGGAGACGAGATATCAGTAGGGCCCAGGACGTCTCGTAACTAAATCGACAAGCAAAATCAATTCCTACAATGTACTACGTAGGCTGTTGATTCCTCAACGTGACTAGCCTTCAACTTCACGCAGATTGCACATAGGGAGACAGATACTCGGGTTCTTAGAAATGTAGTACAAAGAGCCGCGCCATCCCTGTTTTGGTCGAACCATTGGTGAAATCGATTGTAGGTCATCACTTGCGGAGTCCCGGGATATCCCGCAGCTGCAGAAGCCTCGTCCTGTCCGGGACTTCTCGTCTCGTGCACAACACTAGGAGTAGCAGCTATAGACGCATTCGATGCTGGGGGGATTAGTGATGGGCACGAGTAGAGCATGCTCGAGTATTGCAATTAGAGTATCGCTCGAGTATGCTCGGGGCTACTCGAATCTAAGCAACCCAACATACCAGAGCGATCCTTATCTCGTCAGAGCTTATTATGCCATGGCCGCAAGCGGCCGAATGCAATATGATTACAACAAACAAACGTGCCATAGTTGTTGTAGAGTTGGTATCCCCTACACGCTCGGTTTTTGTAGATTGGTTGCAGAACTTCGTTCTGGCAATTAGACTTTCGATCAGCTGAAGTGACTAATGAAAGAGCGCTGGTTTCCCACAGATTGGCGTCTGAACCAATCAGCGATACTCTTATCCGCTACCTGAGTTCTGCAACTAATCTAGAGCACAAAACCGCTTTTAAAACAGGGTATTTAGAGCTGTAACACTAGTACTCTTAGCTAGTTACTCACTCACTTACGTTACTAGGCATTAAACAGCATTGGTTCTTCATCCTACACTTCCATACTAGCCTTTAAGCAGCATCCGTTCTTGGTTCTGCTCTTCTAAAGTAATGTCACTTGCACCTTTCGAACCTTTGAGGAGGATCTTTCTAAACAGATTTGCCTTCAGAAGGCGAACGTCCGCCACCGTGGTTGCTTATGATGACAGACTATGCTATTTAGAGTGTATACAGGGTCATATAAGTGCCAGGTGGAGATGTGTGGGTGCAGTCAAATAAAGGATGCAGCTGCGGTACAAGGGAGAAAGACGCAAAAGTGTTTTTATTATACAATAAAGGGGCTTTCCCGCAACTAGCACATCTTTTCCTTTCTTTCTTTAGCATCTGCTTCGTTCCTTTGATACTATGGACCCTACCAACGAAAATCCTGAATTTTTCCTTCACCATGTACATATCATGGGTAATCACTCGGCCAGTCTTTTTTACAAAATGTTACGATATGGAAGTTGGGGAGAACCGTGTGTGTGTTCTATGGTACAGAGAAGAGAGAAGGAGAAAGACTCGAGATATATACAGGAGGCATCAGCCCCTGCAGCCGTGACCATGTATCAGACCTGTATCATGTACATCTGTAACACAAAAGCCCACGCTAAGGGAGCCCGGCCCGGCCCGCTGGGACAGTGGTTATGGCCGACAAAACCTGTTTCTTAACCGGGGGGGGGGGGGGTAAGGTAGACGTGTAAGCTCCTCTACCAGCTTAAACTGGAGAAAGCTGACTTTAGGGCTTCTAAGGGCTACGCGTCATCAGGAAGCATATGTCGCCAGTATGCATGGCACCGTGTTCCGAATTTCCTGCGCTCATTTTTTTAATGAATACCTTAACTCTGTGGAGAATGAGAATGATTGCGTCTACCTTCGCCACTCTAGAGCTTGATATGAAGGATCCGAATGACGAGTTGAGGTAGCTGATCTCACATTGGGACTGTTCAGGTATCGGAGATCTGGCGACGCAAAGATTGCTACTTTATAGGTACTCCAGGTAACAATTAGGAATGCAGCACATTAATTCGAAAAGCTTGATGTTTAATTTCTTGTCTCCTCATACCAGTCGAGTATTTAGAAAGACAGCGATGTAGAGTATTGTACTCTGTTCTAGAGTAAGTGACTATCATGGGGTGATTTGACACCGTGAGTGACTAGGCATGACGTTTTTGTGGTCCTTTGGCGGCCTCGGTTGGTCCTAGACTCATTGAAACGAATACGAAAGACATGTATCTCCAGCATCCATGAAGGCAAACTGAACCCTAGTACCAGTATAGCACAAGCACGATCCATTCTTTCCGCTAAAATACAAACCCCACTACATCAAACCTTCAAACACCCCTCCCTACCTTCCCATCCTCAACGCAAACCCCGCCCCCGCCTGCTCCTCCTCAACCCCCGCAAACGTCCCCTCCAGCACCCCTTCCAACCTCGGCGCCTCCCCCCTCACCGGCGCACCAGGACTAAACGCGCGTCTCCTCTTCTCTTGCCCAGCTTTACTCGGGAAAGTCGGCAACATCTCCTCCCTCTTCGGCCTCGGCTCCTCCCTAAAAAACGTATGCTTAATCGCCCCCTCGGCGGTAATCCTAGTCTTCGGATCCATCCTCAACAAATCCCCCAACAACTCCACCCCGGTCTTCGTTAGTAGCGGGAATCTTGTCCTCAGCAACGACCCGGTAGTTCCAGATGTCTTGGGGAACGTCAACGACTTCGCATTTGGCAACCGGCGGAACCCAGGCCATGTTTCCTCCGTCGGCACGCCAAGGAGCTCAAAGATCTTCGCCAATTGATCGATCTCGTTCTTCCCCTGCAGCAGGGGGCTACGCGTCAACAGCTCTCCAAAAATACACCCCACGCTCCAGAGGTCAATTTCGAAGCCGTATGTTTTTGCACCGAGCAGGAGTTCGGGGGCACGATACCATAGGGTTACGACAAGCTGTGTTAGTGGTGGGGCGGGATCCGCGGTATACCGTGCAAGACCGAAGTCGGCGAGTTTTAGCTGGCCACGGTTGTTGAGGAGGAGGTTTGAGGTTTTGAGGTCGCGGTGGAGGATCCAGTGGGAGTGGAGGTATTCTGTTGCGGAAAGGAGTTGGAGGAGGAGGGTTTTGGTTTCGGAGAGGAGGAAAGGCTCGAGCATGTCCTCGCTCAGTGTCTTTAGGTCGTGCTCAACGAAGTCCATTACTATGTACACGCTTCCGCTAGTTAGCGCAGGTTCGGCCTGGGGGAGAGGGGAACGAACTCTTTCAGTGTATCCCCCATGACCACCTCCCGTAGCTTAACAACATTCGGATGCTCTCTCGCCGCCATCAACGTCGTCACCTCCCGCAAACTCGTAATCGGAAATCCATCCGTCTCACGCTCAAGCTTTAACCGTTTCAGCGCAACAACCTCGTTCGTCTCCATATCGCGGGCGCGGAAAACAATGCCATAGGAGCCTTCTTCGATATGGTTCAATCGCTCGTACGAGGTCTCGACATGCCGGCAGCTCGAGAGTTCAATATTTGGGAACCGCAGGAGCTTGGGTTCTTTGGTGACTATTTGTGTGTTGTCGTCGATGTAGCTCGAGGTTCGTTGACGCTTGGATGGAGGTGGTGAGGTTCGTGTGGCGGCAGCAGCCTGAGCGGCAGCCTCGTGACGTTTGCGTTCTTCTTTCGCGGCACGTTTGGCGGCTTTTTCGGCTTTGAGACGAGCGGCTTCGGCGAGGTCTTCTTCGGTGTCGGCCCAGCGGGAGGACATTTTGGGTGGCCCTGGTGGATGGGGTGAGGTGACGTTGAGTTTGAGTTCGAGATTCCTGGTCTAGCGTCGAAGACGACCCTTACTGCCACGTGACTATTTTTAGTTCGAGTGATGGAGGTGATGTCACTTTGTTTGGTTCGACGAAATATCTTTTGCATCCCGCAGATGTTTAGATGTGTTTAGTCGTGGCACAGTATTTAATGATACTTAGTAGAGATAGAAATAGAGAAATAGCCGTGACATGTAGGGAAATTGATCGTTGTAAGTGTTCCCTACCGCCTCCTTCGCTTCTTAATTAAGTAGACTGTGCACGTGTAAGTAGGGTCCGACGATAAAGTTTAACGAAATTGCAAGACACACGAGGTATATCCTATACATCCAAGAAGGCGATACGACTTTGAGATGCCGTACATGAAGTACATCTAGAAGATAATATCTCCCTAGTTCCTTCTGTTGACAATTGATTGTTTCTTACAAACACCAACAAATCCTCCACCCACCTCTACCAATGACACCTCTCAACGACTTTCCATTCCACACCCCCCATCGTAACCCTATCCCCCTCTACGACCGTCTTCTCAACCACAAACCCCAACCCCCTAGCCTGCCTCCAATACCGTCCCCCCACCCCCGCACTCTCGTCTCTATCCATACACGCAACCATACACGGCAATATCCCTGGCCCCACCCTCGCAACCCTCTCCCATCCCCCCTCCTTGCCCCTTGCCCACCGTTCCGCCGTCACCTCCTCACCCGTCTTCATAATCCCCTGACACCACCCCCCAACCCTCACAACCATCCCCTTCCCCTCCTTCAGTACCAGCGTGACACAAACCCGTGGCTCTACCTTACTAACCCGCCACACCGCCTCATATAACTGCCCGTCGAGCTTTCCAGACTCGAGGATATCGCCGTTGAGTTGGTGGAGGAGTGTGTGGAAGTGGTTTTCGGGGTGGTCAGTGTGCGTAGAGATTGTGTACCCGCGGAGGCCGGAGGTGAGGGTGCGGATGTAGGTGCCTGCGGTGGCGTAGAGGAGGATGGGGGTTGAGGTGCGGGAGAAGCGGAGATCGAGGAAGCGGTTTAGGGGGGTGATGAGGAGGAGGGTCGAGGTGGGTTCTTTTGCGAGGCGGGGGATCTGGGTGCGTTAATTTCGTAGAAGAGGAGGAGGGAGGAAGGAGGGTACCCAGCGGTGGTAGAGGCGAGTGAGGATTAGTGGGTGGGTGGTGGTGTTGAGGGGGATGCCGTCGGAGGTGGAGGTTGTGGAAGGGTTATAGGGGTCCATTTTTGTGGTGATGTGAGGAGGGTGGATGGAGGCTAGAGGTTGAAGGTGAGAGGTAAACATAAAGATCTGCATGTACGCCTTGGGTGGACCCGCGTGGTGCATATTCCTATTAATCTCGGAGTGTGGCCCGCCAGGGATCCGAGAGTATATTCCCGTTCGGGAACAAACGGTTTAGCGTAATTAAAAGTGTTTGCATGTTATAAAATGTAAATACAAATCCATCGTGAGGTCCGAGGTCGGACTCCATCATTTCTCCGTTTGCATGAGATCAAGCAACCCCCAGATCCCGAAGTTGCTCTCCGTCACCACATTACCGCCGCCTGAGCTCCGAGGTCACAACCACGGGAGTTCGTCTTGCAAAGACAACAATTTGTTACTTTAGTACCGAGACAAGGGAGAATCTCAAGACTATCTACGTATACAGTGTGTGGAGGTAGCAAGTAGTTATAAGTACAATCGCACCTTTATATGTAACATAATTGGTACTGCATTTTCTTTCTTTGCCCAAGAGTTTTCATAATGATGACTATTATGTCCACAACATCCACACCTCATCCGAAGGAACTGGCATGAAGAAACGTACAAAGACGTCAAAATTAGATCACTATATAGCATACGTAGAGATCAAATACCAAACCCCAGTCCAGTCAAACTCACTCATTTATATCCTACACCCTACGCTAAAAACTAGAACTTTTACAAGCCCTGCAAACTTTTACATCCCCGCATTCCGTCTCGCATCCTCTTCCTGTGCCGCTCTCCTCACATCCATCCCACTTGCCTTGTCCCAGACCTCACTAGTCCAGTTGACGATCCTCTCCATCATCAGTCCAGGTCTGTCAATCGCCGGTCTAACATCGAGATAGAACACCGGCTCTCCAGTAGGCTCCGGCGGTCCGGCGTAGTAGTCGATGACGTATCTCACCTCTCTGGGCTTATCCTCTCCGGGAAATTTCCTCAGAACATACCAATCATGGCGATCAAACGGCGGCGGACCACTATCATCATCAGCCCCATCCTTCCATCCTCATCAACACATACCCAAACCGCTCAGGCATAATCCTTCCCAAAAACCCGTACATCTGCGCCTTAGGGGTAACATCCCTTCTCCTCCCCTCAAATCTCACCAACCGAGGCGTCCACTCCTCCGTCTCCCGTAGTCCCATATACCCCAACACCCCCGCCCCAAACTTCCCCTCCCAAGCACAAATCTCGTTCCACGCCCCCTCGTTGAGCCAATTGTGAACGGCAACCATGCTCTCGACCGCATCCTCAGGCGCATCTTCGTACCCCTTCCGTCGCATCGCGTTGTACATTTGCTGCGGGGAGGGGTACTCCCATTTCTCGCCTGTGCCCTTCGGGATGGACGAAACCTCGCGCACGGTGGGGAGGGAGGTCTTTTGGCCTGGTGCGCGCGTTTGCGGGAGGTTCGAGAACATGAAGTTAAGAGGGTTTAGGGACTGGTCCGAGGTGGCGACGGTGTCTTCGGGCGTGTAGGGGCAGGCGGAGACGGAGGTGGAGGTGGAGGTGGAGGAGGTGTCGGGTTTGTGCATTGGACATGAGGGCTAGGGTGCTGGTTAGCTTGGCAGTTGAGGCGGGGGCGGGGGGTCGGGGTACTGGTGGTGTTCCAGTGGTGGGGTGGTTTGGCGGGGAAGTTGCAGTGGAACCAGCGGGGGTGGAAGGTGCGTCTGCCCAAAACCAGCCCATCGTTGGATACAAGATATTATCAGTGCAGGAGGAAGTAGTGTTGCTGAGTTATGAATCGCTGTGGGGGCGGGAGTGTGGAGGAAGAGAAGAAGTTTGAATGGAGCTAATCGGAGAGAAAAGCCCGGGTCGTGCCAAGCGTGCGATCAGATAAGCGAGCCGAGATATCCCGACGCCATGACTACAGCCGGCATTGGATTTGAAGTCTCTATATTTTTTTCGCCGTCGATTAGTTCTTACTGCGTCAAATTTAACTCTTCTTGACCATTAATTCTGTGTTGATCATGAGGGTTTGTGGAGAAGGAAGACGATGAGCAAATGCACTGGCGGATCCGCGATCCGTCGTCGATCGTGGGTAGCAATCGCATGCAAGCGCTTATTGGCGGAATTACCCCGCTGACGGAGTACTTACGACTACTTACGAGTACTCTCTGAAGACATCGTGAGTGCGGCAAAAGGATCAATTCTTCCTCAACCTCAGCCTGGCCCGCATCATGTGCTGCCGAGGAATCTATCTTATCACCGTGTACTAGTCTAGGGGCTGCTAGTGCATACTTACTTGGTTAAGTACTGCGACGGAGTACAACTTTAGGAGAGAAGCCAAGGACACATAAGATGCAGCCAATAAAAGTGCCCTAGGGCAATTCAAATACAAAAGTGCAATTCGCATAGCCAAACGTGCAATTCGCAACCCAAACTTATAATTCCCATAACCCAAACCCATTCATTATCATAAAAACACCCTCACCCCTACCCCGGCACCGGCGTATACCCCCTCGCCCTCCTCAAAACCCACGGCCTAATCAGTGCCCACAACAGCAGCCCTGCAGTTGCAAAGATAAAAACGCACACCACAACCTTATCCTTCAGCGAGTCTCTCTCTGTCCCCCCGTCTCATCAGCGCAATCTCCTCTCCCCTTCTCATACGAAACTTACGAAAGCATGAAGTGACCACATCTGCCTCTTTCGCCGTCTTACAGATCGGTAGATGGTAGTCGAGACAGAACTGGCGGTTACAGTCGTTACAGCTGTTGGTCTGCGGAAGCGGGATGATCGTGCTGTTGGCTAGGCATGTGCATTTACAGAACAGCGCTGGGGATGTAGCGGAGGCTAGGGAGGCGATGAGGAGGAGCAGGAGGAGGGAGGTTGAGGGCGACATTGTTGCGGAAACGAGCTGACAGGAAAGGCGAGGTGGGATTAGAGTTGGGTGCCAAGCCGGCAGTTATCGACAGGGGCTGAGACGGACAGATCGGGGAGGTGCTGAAGAGGATGCAAGGAATTAATTGCCAGAGTGCACTGTATCTTGTGGTTGATAAGGAGAGATTGTCGTTGATCCCTCATGGTACTGCCTTGGATGGATAACAGTGTATATTGCCATAACCAACCAACCCTCATTCACCTCGCCGGTGCACACAGACAGTACGATACAAACTGAAAAGAGTCCGGACCAATCATTGCAAAAGTAACAGCAAACAAACAGCACAGAAATAAGGAGACAGGCTATAATACAACTCCATTGCTACAGAACATGCACTTTTCATCGACCTTCATGCGGCGCACTTGGTATATATCACTGGGGAAGAGTTTCTACTCCTCTTCTCCGGGTGCGTCCTCATCCTCATCGTGCAACTCCTCCTCGTGTTCCTGCTTGTACTGATACTGTTGCTCCATCTCAACTGCTGGTGGTTCTACGCCCTCATACCGACTGATATACTCTACCCTCCTCCTCTTCTCTGCCTCGTCCATTTCTCTAACCCTCAACTTCAGGAGCTCGGGAGGCGCTTCTTCATCGTCCATTCTCTGACTCTGGCTCATCCCAACACCATACTTCACCTTCCTCTGAGGCCGGAGTGTGTAACGCGCCATTATCGGGTAAAAGTATGCAGCGCGGGGTTGGTTCTCATCCCCGGGGTGCAAACAAAGCGCAACCTCGTCAGGTTGTTGATCAACCGCCGTGGCACCGCGGTGGTTCTTCGTCTCATACTTGCGCACATATCTGTACCGGAGCTCATCCTCATCCGCATCGTCCTCATACGCAAACTTCCGTTTCACCGCGTTCGCAATATTTGCCGACTCCGGAATGTAAAAGTCAAACCACTCTCTCCGATCCTCCTGCTCATCCATCTCCTCCGTCACATCCACCGGCTGGAAAAGACTCATATCAACCCTGACATCACGATGCCCATTCGCCTCCTCATCCGTAGGCGCATTCTGAAACTTAAACACCATGTAACCACCGGTATCACTAGCGCCCTCAAGATGCGGAAGCAACGGGAACGTCTCAAGCGCCTTGACACCTGGTTTATTAGGATGCTTAAGTTCCTTCCAGTTCCGCTCCGCATTCGCAGCCGCCTTATCCCCCGCCGCAAACTGGTTCGGATCGTCAGTAGGATTCGCAACATCAAATCCCTTCATAACCGCAGCGAGAATGCGAACAGGATCGGAATCTTCCGGCCGTAGCTGAGACCGCCGGTTCTTATTCGGGATTGAGACCAGCTGCATCGACGTCGTGGACTTAAACGACGACCGCGACTGCTCGGCTGAAATGTACTCCGTCCGTCGGAGGAAGGAGACGTTACTTCCGCCTGTGGGCGTGCGCGTGGTAGGTTTTCCGAGACTTGCGGCGTTGCGGAGGAGGGCGCGGTCGCGCGGGTCAACGGGAGGGATGGGATCGAGCGGACGGAGAACCGAGTCGTCGCCTTCGAAGACGCGGGGGACGTGTACGAGGTCTAGCGGCATTCCGAGCTCAGAGTCAACCTCGATGTTGATTGGCTCTGACCGCGCGAGCTGCGAGGCAAACGAGGGGTCGGTGTATTGTGCGAATGCAGTGTTTGGGATGTCGAGGAGCTTGGGAGGCCCGACGGGCGCGGGGAGGGAATTGTTGTAGCGGATGCGCGCGATGTAGTCTTGTGGGTGGGAGCGTGGCACTGGAGGCCGTTGCTGTGAAGAGGAAGACATGGCCGGGGGTGGTAAGGCAGTGGGCCGTGGGGATGGTGTTGGTGGTAGGTGTTTGGGGAGAAGCCAGAGAGCTATGGAAGGTTTGACGCGCAGGGGTTGTTGCGGTGAGGCTCAAAATTGCGCTAAACTTAGATTAGATAATAAGAGTCGAGTGAAAATATGTGAGATGGAGAGTGCAATATGAAGAAATAGCACCACAAATACCCTGAAATTTTTATGGAAAGCTCATATCAGCTACGATAAGTTTGTTTCGCGATTCAACGGCAGTGGGAGCTGTGGCCAATTTCACCGCAAACCAGCCCGACTTATTCTCACCACCAGCAGCGAAATAGCAAAACTAGTCATGATTAGTGGTGAAGTTTGGTCTGAATTGAGGAACTGGATGGATAGTGCCAACAAGATATTTTTGGCTTTGTGCAAAGACGAAATCAATCATTTTTGCTTGGGCGTAGCAGACTTATTGTGGATATATGTTTGTAACATAGTCCCTTGTCTCGTACCCAGCCACTAGGGGGACGACATAATCCCCCACACTAGCAATATGTGCTGCATCGGTCTACAAATCACTTAAACGAAGCTACCACTCTTAGTGTCACCCGATGCTAAATAAGGATTCAAGTGATATCAAAAGCAACCAGATGTGAGGTGAATTGACTCCTATGAACGCATGGCTGGCGAAGTGGCGAGGTCTCTCCTTCACTCATTAGTGTGGTTGTAACAACCAACAGAAGGCACGCACCGAAATTGTTAGCTTTGTTTAGTGGTTTTTAGACCGATGTAGCACATAATTTTCACCAGTGTGGGGGATAACATTTAGGACCTCAAAACAAAACTTAGCAATCAAAAAATTTGTTCTCTTGTTCGTGCCTTGCCGTGAACCATGTCACCCTTGTGTTGCGGTGGTAGTGAAGGCCAATTGAATGCCTGCCCTCCTCCAAAGAGAATACGTTTTTGGATCTACTTAGCTCGCATCCGAATAGAGAGAATTCCAAATGCAGTACGTTCAAAGTAGCTAACTCAACCAAGCTTCGACTGCTATCGCGGCTATCCAAGCCGTTTCTGACTGGCTCACCCAAAACCTCAAGCACTAGCCACCCCGCATGGCGCCAAACTTACCTGCCAGAGTTCTGATGAAATTCCTCATCCGTTTTTTGAGTTTGGGTAGTTGATCACTATCGCTTTTCTACGCAATTTCTGAAGATTTACCTAGCTGGGGGTTCTGTGTTGCCAGAGAACCAGCTAGATGCAGGCGAATGGATATGGTTTCTGGTTATGTACATTGAATGGAACGGATCCGGGATGTGGGTGCGGGTACCTGTGGCGTGCTGCTAGAAGAATTCCAACGTTGTCCGCTCGATGAATGTCGTTCCTAATGAAGAAGGTGTCTTGGACGGTAGTGGTGGAGAGGAGGGTGCCTTCCTGTGGTATGATGCATATGAAGGGACGATCTCGGATGGCGAAACAGTCGAATCGAGGCCATATTCTGCCACCGAAGCCATGAAATGAAACAGAAGGATAATCCGGGGGTCCAGTAGGCAATCCAGGTGGTAAGGGTTCAGGTTTATGATAGGGTACGAAGTCCAGGTCCAATTAATCGGGCAAGAGGAACTATTTGTCCGACTAAGAATCCTGGAAACATCACATGAAAGTCCATGAATCCAGTGGTCCAGGATATGAATCACATAGATTGGGAATCCTAATGGCAAGGCCCAACACCGATATCACGCGCACGGTCCATCCAGCAATATGAAAATCCAACGGTATGTCTAAAAGTCCAAAAAATCCAAGAGTCTAGAAGTCCAGAAGTCCAGGTGTCCAGGTGTCCAGGGATCCAGTGAGCCTGATATATAGTGAGCCACCCCGGCCAGGAGTTCTCATCACAGTAGATCATTCCGGCTTTTCCAATCACAAATCCATCCATCCAAGTGGGAGAAAGGCCAGATATGTCGATATTGTATTAACCTGTTGAGAACTAAAGAGATGCATTGAAACGCCATGCCCCCAAACGACAATCTTCGGCGAACCAGATTCTGTACATATCTCGCTCTCTGCCTGTCGAGAGTCAAGTTTGACAACGGAAGTATAGACTTGAGGATAATCCCCAAACTAAGTGCACGGTCAGTACTATGTCTTCGCAAGGACGAGGTTACGTACATTCTGTCATGTAACCTTAACGTACAAATTTCTCACACGTCCAAGGCGCCTTTTAATATCTATGGCAAGGGGCAAGGTGTTTAATTTAACCGTCGCTATGAAATCTGAGTTATACAAGTCGGTACCAGGATAGCTGCCATGTGGGTTGAGGTAAACGTCGAATTTGTTGCCCCAGCGAGGGAGTTTGCGGTTTGCCCGTCTGAAGTAGGAGGCTTTGATTGTTAACAAGAGCTCATAGGGATGATGTCACAACTCACAGGGCTCCATTTCGGACAAGTGATATGCGAAGAGCTTGCGCTCATCTGTGTCGAAAACGATAACTGTATCGTTGTTTCCCATTGAGATTTAATTGTAGTGAGTTATGCCGTGTTAATAAAGGGATTGCCGTAAACGCAAGTTGTTGTTGCTGCGATCGGCTCGAGAAATTGTAATGTTGACTGCGAAGGTGAGCAGGATATGTATTCTAAAAAAAATAGGGCTTACAGGGCGCGCATCATTGTACAGCCACACCACATAGCAAGACTATCCCAAGATGTAGAAATCAAAGGTGCGGATGGATTGATCAATTAATCATTTTAGAGGCTCGGTTTTGTATCCACTGGGTGAGTCTTCAGCATATTATTATTGCCTTGAAAGAGACTACAGAAGCTTAAAGTTCTCAGAACATGTTGCTTCTTTTGATGCCTGATACATATATGGAATCGTTACATGTGTTAGGTGCTTTTTGTTGAGCCTTGAAATTGTCGCCGAAGACGAAATGCATTTTAGCGGCCCCCCCCCCGAAGCTTTGCATTGTACACCAGTTCCGTTGGAAACTACGCATCTCGTGATAGATGCTATAATTTAGTCATAAGTTTTGCATTTTGTCACCGGTGAGCACAAGACTGAATAACTTTGTTTTTCCTGACTGAACTACCCCGCACAACCCTTGGCCAGGGTTGAGAAACCACAGAGCTGAACTTTACTCCCTGTCTGATAGCCTTGAACTGATGGTGGGTCGGCGAGGGGCGAAGCCTTTAGTGACATGGCATCTCGATCGCCGGGGGTCTGTCCTTCCGATACTACTGGAGGAATATCCATCGATGTAAAGAATATTCCCTATCTCCTTGCTGCAACCTTGTTAGGATTTTCAGTGCAAGGCAGTGTATATATCCATACTCAATCTCACCAAGCGAAACACATCATACATGATATGCTCTACCGCGAAAATGACCGATAGCAATAGCAGCAATACTTCACCACTGGGATTTGCCAATACAACTGGTAAAAGCGACCTTGCTTCGAAGCAGTTTGTATTAGCACTCGGTGCGTAATCCCTTTATATACCCTATTTTTTGGAGGAGAGATTGTGAGAAAATCCTTCCTATAACGTGGGTTTTTTCATGGTGCAGTGGCTGTGAGGCCCTGAAGTTGCTCTAATCAGAGCGGAGGTGGCCACTAACTGTACAACTGGATTTAACAGTGAGCGCAGATGGCGGAGGAATTCGAGGTTACAGCAGCCTGGTGATCTTGAAAAAAATCATGCAACGAATTGCCGAGCTCGAACGCGCAGACAGTAGCCTTTCAGCTATAGGCACAGCTTCATCGTTCCACCAGCTACCGCGTCCATGCCATTACTTCGATTATGTATTTGGATCAAGCACGGGAGGGTATGTGCATCATGCGTATCCGCTGCGAGTAGTTGCACTAAAAGAAATGATATGACAGATTATCGGCTATCATGCTTGGGCGTCTTCGAATGGATGTGGACGACTGTTTGACGGAATACACAACTTTGGGGTCACAAGTGTTTGGGAAACCCCGGGTAATGCATGTGAAGAGTTTCTTTTGGTGGCCAAAGTCGAAGTATAATCGTAGGAAATACGAGGAGATTTTGCGGGAAGCAATAGCGAGAGCCCTTCCAGAGGAACAGTCGGATGGTCAGAAAGATGATTATTACCCCCAGCTAGTGGAAGAGCAATGCCGAACGTTAGAGCAATACTCTATCTCATGCTAGGATTCGTTCGCTAATACGCCGTCAGTGCTGTAGTTGCCGTTGAAGTCGGTGCAATTGAAGACCGACCATATTTATTCCGAACCTACAACCATCTTCGTCGTGGAGATATTCCAAATGACTGTGGACCATTGGTACGAAACCCTGGCAGAGCGTATAATGCTAGGACTTGGAAAGTTGCGCGAGCGACCTCTGCAGCACCGAGCTACTTCTCTCCAATGACTATCAATGGTTGGTATATATTGCCAAAGATCGGACGTTATGACGATTACTGATGAGTGAGACACAGGGTCGACATTCATAGATGGCAGTTTAGGACACAGCAATCCCAGCAAACTTGCGTACCATGAAGTCGAACAATTGCACGGCAATTCCGAGACAGACTCTTCCATCGGGCTTCTTTTGAGCATCGGAACTGGCACGGGAACTCGTGGGCATCTTCCATTGAAATCGAAAAAGCCCAAGGGGCTTCGAAGCTACTGGAAGCTCATACGGAGGTCGTTTAAGCATATGACAAATGTGAGAGAAGTCGAACATGATGTTCAACATCTATCCGAGCAGGTCCACAGCCGGTTCGACTACTGCCGTCTCAATGTTGATGCAGGTCTCGAGCATATGAAAATGGATGAATGGAAGAAAGAGGGCGAGACCCTTGGAGAAATATCGCGACACACTGACGATTATTTACGGAAGCCAGAAGTTATTCGGCATATAGATGAAGTGGCACGACATCTCGTGGAGGCCCGAAAAGAGAGAATGAAAGTGTGGCCTCAGGATAGGACCCGAGTACGTAACTCCGTTTCATAAGTATAGCAGACCCTCTAACTAGAAATAGAATTTTTACCATCATCCGAACGGCAATAATTGGGCCAGCGATATATAACCAGAAATTCATGTCTGAAACTTACCTAGAAGGGTAGGGGAATATTCCCGCATTGCCGTTCTGGGCATAAATTCAGCCATGTCTAAAGGTTGCAATTTACGACGCCAAAACGCTGACCTAGAGTATAGTAGGTAGCGCTGATTCAAAAGTTCGACGACATAAGCATCATAGTAAGGAGTCCGGATTACCTTCTTTTTTGTATTAGGGTCTCTTGGGGCGATTTTTTGGGGCTTTTTATCGGCATTTCTTTCTATTTTGTTATGTACCAATATGGCCATTTCGACTACCTTATTGCGGGATATGACTCTCTCTTCTTTTGTACAGCTCTACTCTGGTCTTAAAATCCTGCCCATAAAAATGGTTCGATCACGGCCGCCCCATTCGACATTTCAGCAAGTGTAATATTTGGATGGATGCTCTACCTATAATGAGCGCATGGGTATCTTGAGAGTGGTAACTGGATTCTGGCCTGGCCGAAATACACCACACAACCCTCAAACGTTCTGAAAGGGCTTTAATCTGACTTGAGGTCATTTAGGAATGACGCACAGGACCGTAATGGGAACATGCCAATTCATGTTCAGCCTGCTCTACACTTGCAAACTTGTTTACCCATTTCACAGCCCCCGCTTTCGCTCTTGCACTTTGATCCTATGATAGGCATTCCTTGAATCTGGGAGGGATTGTTATCTAACACTGCATAGAGAAGTTTTGAGCTGATCGCCGGAGTAATAGTTTTATCTTTACGCATGGTTCACATCGTGGCATAGCGTACCTTGGTGTCCTTAGACATAGCATTCTTTGACTGGAAAGTATTGACATGCATCGCAAACGTGCATGCTATAGAGAAATTTTTAATTTTTGTTTTATATTAATATCATTCCTTGAACACCCGCAGTACTTATTAATATGGCTAAAGCAGGTAATGGGATATTTAAATCAGATGTATATACTTGCATAAGATATTTCTCTTTGACCTGATAGTTTTCTACCTGATTGCTTGATCCGAGTATCACTACGCCGCCTTTGAACCGGTGCAGCTACAGCTGCATAGTGAGCGGGTCCACTAACATCCCGACCACCTTTAGTAAAAAGCAAAGTTAAAGCGGGGGTTGTCATACGTGTACACAATGCTTGCGCATGATATCGTATCAGGCTGATGGGAATGGGAGAAGGCTCTGAGTCTGTTGCGCACCGCCTGCTTAGGAGTACGTTTATCCGCATCAGTATGTGCACTTCATTAATTAGTATAAGTATAAATAACCAATATTATATCACATTACATGCATGCATGTAACAGAGCTGACGAATAAAAGACCACGAGCTGCGCATGCGACATAAAAATCACCTGCTGGGTTTCTCAGGAGTATTTCAGATAGCACAAGAGCAAGGTCTCACCATCTATAAAGCCTTATTTCTCCTTATCGCCACGAATCCTGAGTTTAAATTTAGAACATCATGTATACTGTCTAAGGGGAAAGCCGCCAATCACTGTCGCCGACGAAACTTCTTTTTGTATTCTAATATATATACACATGGTTTGTCGGCTCGAAGCATTCTCATTGGTTGATGGTGGTACGTACCATTTTACTGTGGCAAATTACAGAATGCTCATTGGTTGGCAGATGGTCTTTTTCAGTCATGATTAGTGAACTGTGGCGCTTTGGTTGAGTGTGGCTCTCACAACAGCTATTGGTCAGCAATCCGAGCTGGCTAGACGCAATCTGGGTGGGCTGGCTCTCAACTTGCTGGAAACGATCTAGACGCGTTGGCTGGATGCGATCTGGACGGGCTAGCTCTCTGCTGGCTGGACATGGTCAAGATAGGCTGGCTCTTGGCCAGCTCGAGATGATCTGGATGAGCTGACTCTTGGTCAACTGAATATGATTTGGACGGGCTGACTTCTGGCCGGCTGAAGACGATCTAGACAACCCTGACATACTCACTCTGAGATGGTTCTTGGCTAGCTGGATGCGATCTGCACAGGCTGGCTCTCGGCTGGCTGGACGTAATGTGAACCGGCTGAGAGCTGGCTGGATATCATGGGTTTTGGGGTTTAGGATTCTTTTTTACCGAAGGGGGCGGCGAAGCCGCCACCATACCTAGTATAAGTTATAAGCGCAGCAGCTGGTATTGTGGCCGCACAACAGGTGTGGGGTACAGCGCTGCCGAACTGCATTCAGTCTGCGATACCGGGGGCTTATAAAGCGGCTATTGCAAACTTGTTTGTATGTTGAAACCTTGTGATGGTCGATGTCAGGTGGATATGTAAGACCATCACAAATCATCTCAGTCATTGTGATATCCCGTGGCATTTGGAATGACAATCTGTGGATTTCGCGAATAGTTGATCAGATTCGTACATTTTCGACATAATGTCTATGCTCTATGGAATCTAATGCCAAGCATTATTGTGATGTACTCTACTGAAATATTAATGCTGTCTACAAGAAGTTTGTTTGCGTTGTTTCTGCATAGTTGTGCGCAGTCTTAAGAAGCAAATATGCATACAAAACTCGACCACGTTTATCTAACATTCCAGTCAGTCTTCAGTGAAGACGCCGATAAACCGTTCTAGGGAAAATATTCCTGAGGATGCACCCCCATGGGTGTCCGGATGCACTTACAACCCGGAGAATCTGCACCACGGTCTCACAACATCGTATGGGTTGGAACAAAACGAATGATTGCCTTGTAGTCTGACACTTGGCTAGGCTGTGAATGTGATATTAACCTAAAATCAAGAACACTCGCAGCTGCAACCGCACATAGATGCAAACTGGTCAGCTGGACGGGAAAAGCGCCTAGGTATGTATATTGTATCATTCTCATCCATTTTAGGTATACCAATACAGCAGCCGGCTAGCTGGTGCTGGTTCTCCGCAGGATATGTGCGAGTGTTAACCAGTGAGTCAAGTGCAGACCCACGTACCTCTTCTCGCAGCCAAGCTCAGATAGCGGCTACTATTTCAAGCATTATTTATCTGTGGCCCAGCTTTTCGGAAGCGGTTTAGCATTGAATGTAGTACAGGGAAATCCGGTGATCTCCGGTGATTAGGACAATAATATGATTGTGGGGTAGGCCTAGGTCCCTTTCTTAATGGCATAATTAACATTCCTAGCTATTGTAATCTTCCACGGCTTCCCTATCGACACTACCCCCAAAATACACCTTTGCGTTATCTCCCATCTGTCCGATTCGCTCTCGCGTTATTCACTTTCCCTTACTAGCCGCTACTTCCACGTTATAATCAGGCCTGTTGAAATCAACAAACTGATAACATATTACCTCCGACGGCTAGTCAAGAATACCAACTATGCACACCTGTATCAAATGCTTACGTCTACATTGATTTTATTATAAGGTGGGAAGAAGTGTAACAAACTGCGTTGGGAACGGCGAGAACCGCACCTGCCTCGACTGCTTGCTCAAGAGACCTGATCATCGCCTATACCAAGAACAGTATTGTAAGTGGCTGTTCGGAGCGACAATTCGAATATGTGGGGGCAGTCGCCAGCTGGTAAGGAACCGTCGTAGCATAGTTATAAGCTTCGATGTCTCCAACATTTTATCTCGCATATTTACCAAAGAGGAGAGGAACTAGAGCTGTTGGAGGAGGATGGGAAAGCTCCTTAAGTGAACTAACTACAGGCAGCGCTGGATCGTTTGGAAGTTAGGTTGCCTCCTCGATATCTCCTGGCTTTCAGCCGGGCAGGGACAAGCATAGGAAGAGCATCAACGAGGTGCTTGCCCATACAGAAGAGTGATCCTGGAAAGTTTTAGATTAGTCTGAGTAGTGCTCCTATAGTGCAACCTATATAAATTCCATCCTGAAAGTTACACTGCAAGCTTCGACCAGTTCACTTCCGACGGGAAGCACGTTCTCCGGCGAACAACGGTTCCGAGTCTCTCACACCGATCGAAGCATTCACGAGCCAACCGATACACTTGGGAAGGAAGGGTATGGATAGAGTAACATCGTTAAAGGCTGGTTCCTGGGACGCTTGGTAGAAATGAGATGTAGAATGGGCGCCAGCAATGATGGCAGAACTTGTGCAAGGAGTGAGGGAGAGAAAATTTCGAAATTTCTTCGACTAGATAGCGTTTAGATAAAACTTGCAAATTGATATTATCTGATTGGAAAGATAACTTCCACCTTTCTTCCATTGTAAAGCGGCCTGCTTTACTCTACTAATTGGCGTACTAGTAATGTCAATAATGTCAAGGCGATTTCGTTTGCGCACGGACTAGTTGAATTTACTTCTAGTGAATTGTAGTGCGACACATTGCAGACCGCAACTTATTTCTACATCATTCCTATCACTCGTTCGTGCTCCCATTTTCCCGTAGCTCGGGAATACATCAGCCGCCAGTAATAGTCAATTAATACACTACCCACTCACCTCTTGCACCCATCCTGAAAGAATACCCCTAGTATATACTTCACCGCGCCATAATAAGTAAGCCTTCCACTCCTGCAGCCTTGCTTGGATAGTTATCGTATGTCTTCGGCCTTCAACTTCCACGTTCTGCCTGTTCAGTCTCTAGTGCCTTTATTTTATTGAGAAGCGCGCTCCCCTTGGTCTGAAAACTCTCTTCCGTCTGTTCAAACGCTATCTTCTCCGCCGCCTGTCCGGCTAATAGCTCCCTCTAGTACTGAAATTTTGACGCCTTAGGGTATCTGTGTCCTTTGCCGACAGCGACTGCACTCGTTTGCCCCGGCAGATAGTCCAGTTGAGATATACCCAACAATAACAATCCCAATTAGTGGGGAGCATGTTCCCAAATACTTCAATACACCCACAAATTTCAACACCACCTTTATGCTCTAAAAGTTTTGTAGAGTCTCAGGGAGGACAGGGAAAAACGCAAAGATGTCAAGAGCTCGCTTCGATTTTGACCCTAGACTATTATTTCAGAGGTACCACTGAAATTATACTTCATTTGGCCGCCAGGTCTGACATCACCAGAGTTGTGCTTATGTTTGAAAGATTTGTTCTGACCCATTCGTGGAATCGGCCCATACATGGACGGGCGGTACTATCCATGGACAGGGCGGTTCCACGAATGGTACCACCATTCATGGATCCATGAATGGGACAGGTGAAAATAAGGTATGCAAATTAAATTCGCGCCACTAAGAGGAGCCAGCAATTTAATTCACAACATGATATATAGGAGCAAAGCAATGAAAATGGACTTATAAAATACAAGAGATATATCGAAGCAAACTGACTGATAAAAGAAATATATGGCAGCGAAGCGAATGAAATCAATTGACTTTTAAAAGAGATACGTAGCAGTGCAGCGAAGCTAGTAAATTTATAACTGAGATATATGGCAGTGAAGCGAAGCGAAGCTAACAGACTTGTAAAAGAAATATATAGTGGTGCAGCGAAGCCAGTAAACTTATAAATTTATAAATGAGATATATGGCAGTGGAGCAAAGCAAATAGGCTTATAAAAAAAATAGAGATATGTAGAAGCAAAGTGAAGCCAATGGACTTGTAAAAGAAATATCTAGTAGTACTTATTTTATAGGCAAAGCTGTTTTTTTAATTTGCATACCTTATTTTCACCTGTCCCATTCAACGAACCGCCCTGCCCTGTCCATGGACTGGTCGCCCTATCCATGGATGGGCGGCTACCACGAATGGGTCGCAACAGATTCATCATCCATCCGAATCTAAGTGTCAGCCTGATATAGGTGGTCGACATCTGAAGCAATGCGCAAGTTCCGATTGACAAGTGATCAAGATGGTGGTGGTATTGCGCTTCTTTAGTGTGGTAGAAGAGGCTATCCTCCCATTCCGTCATCTCCTTTTCCCTTTCCTGAAGAACCTTGTCCCTTTTACAAAAATCCTCCTGTATGCGACGAAACACTTGCTTTTGTTTCCGCAATCGATTCTAGCTGAATTTGTTGTCGGCCTCTGCAGCATCTAATCTTAGATTTCGTACTTGCTTCTCATGCATGTCTCCATCGATGGTGGTAATCAGGACCGGGTTGAGTAAGATGGCCTGGGTATTATGAATCTGTATGTAGTAAGTCAAATCAGTTCATGATCAGGATGTGGTCGGACATACTAACCTCAGCTACACATTTGCGATTTTCAGTGATTCCGTCAAGCTGTTTCGTCGCAGCATTGGATTATGTGTTCAGCCTCTCGGTACCTGGGTGTCCATTCCTCTCCCTCTCACTCTTCCTCTTCACTCTCCACTTATGGTTTCATCCAAACTCTGCAAGCCAGGATGAAATTTATTCGCAACTTTCCGACCAGGAGACAAAATTAAAACTGTGCATGGTACTGGATGCATTAGTCTGTGCTCAGGTGCCTCCCATGAGCTGCAAAGACTTTGAGCCGGCGTTGGGACCTCAAAATTGGAAGCAGTGAAACCCTCGGTACCGTTAGTGGGGGAGATGCCGCGATCAGCGCTCAGTTCTTGTGCAATAAATAGGAAGGATAGCTTGAGATCTACATCATCCAGCCGATCTGCATTGCACGGGTTGTCAGTATCCCACCCAGGTAGGTTAACGGTGGATGAAACTGACCAGTGTTTATGTGGTGGTCTGTGAATCTGTGAGTCGCTAGACTAGTTGCTCTTAAACACCTCCCAATGCTTGTTAAACCTGTGGGCGAACCTGATGAACACTTGTATAAACGTCTGGGCAATGTTCCTAAGCGGCCTGCAGATTAGGCTGGCTGGGCTTGGTTGCTTAGGAACACTGCGCCTGGGCCTCCACGGCATCCTTTACCCATTCGACCTTGCTCCACAAGGAAATCCCGATGAGATCATCCAATTACTGGTATAACTTAACCGCGCCTCCCACCCATCGCCGTGGTATAGGGCGAGGTAGTGAATTTAGACATTAGCTATCCTCCTGCGTGCCTTGGCGGCATGCCCTGGGTGGGCTCGGAAGCGATGTTTTCCGTCATCCCGGAACTTGTTAGACCCAGTGTTCCTAAGCGGCCCGGCCGGCCTGCACGTGATTTACAAAGCCTGCATCGGCCTGTATAAGCCTTGGTCTGGTTGATGGATGGAATGCGGCAATGGTAGGGCTACGATGGTTGAGTTGGATATGGTGCATATTTCGTACTTTGGAGGCTTTCTTAGTGTAGGCTGCAGAGTACCTTTCGAACAATATATGCTGTTTAGTTCCGCCAAGAAAGCCTGCAGGCCCGCCAGAAAAGCCTGCAGGCCCGGCCCGGCCCTCATTAAAAGCCGCCGCTAAGGCCGGCCTGGCCGCTTAGGAACACTGGTTAGACCCGCTGCCAGATTCGCTGTGGTCCATAGAAGTGCTCTCAAGATGGAATTCTGGGTTACCTTCCAACGGGAGGGAATACTTTGTGTAGTTTGTAGATCTAGTGATCGGTTGTTGAATAAAGGTGTCCCCTTGAGAAATATTGCTCGAAGAAATCTTTAACAGAACATAGGAAAGGAACGCCAGAGTAATGACCCACTGCTACCTGATCGCGAAGAAACATGCATTTCTTGATTACGAATTCCAACGTACATCCTTGGTCCTTCTGTATTACTTAATGCACTGTCTATTTCAGCTATTTGATGCCGTCAGGCAACAGCTTCCAAGCGGGGAGCACAGGATCGATTGGGAGATGTAGGCGCGCGGGTTTCCAAGTTTGCCGTTGTCTATTTATTGACCACAGTACAAGAGGTGTCTCGCATACAGAATCCTGCTCGTGAGTCAAACTCACCTAGCGCTGCTAGATGGATTCTATCGCATTCCAGTTTCCAAATTACAGATGTATGACAGCAGGAGTGAGAGCTTGCTGGCTCTGAAGATAGTTGTCAGCTTCTGTAGCTCCGGTATGTGTAGGGCTGCTGACTCATGAAGGCAAACGACCTGGTGGTCTGAACGACGCGGTGGTAGTGTTGCGGTCGACTGTCGGAAAACCAAGAAACCGCAAAGCAAAACAACCGTCTATGACCTATCAGCCATAAATATCAACCATCAATATCTACAACCCCCCAACCAACTAAGTCATCAACATAGGTAAAAGCTTGTCGGTGTCCCACCGCGCCTGCTGTTCGTCTTCCCTCCCATCGCCGAAACTATCCATTGCTTCCTTCAACCTGCCAAGAATAGCATACTTCTTTAAAAGACTCATTGTCGCCATTTTGTTGCTGCTGAGTGATGTCGTGCAAAATGATGTGTTGGTGTGTAGCGTTGTTAACGTGAGTTTGTGTGAAAGCTAATCGCAGCGAGCGAGGTAACGCAGGGTAAACGAGAGGTGATATATAAAGCGTACAAACGCCCCCAGGCGGTTCATTCCGAGCAGAGGGGATATCTGGTAGTAATAAAGGAGGAGATACACTTGCACATGGTGCATAAACATCATATTCACAGAAGAACTAGGGTACGTGGGGTAGAAGAAGACATCCAGTAAAAAGGTCTCTTCGGATATCTGAGTCATGGTGCAGTGCCATAAGCACAAACTCCTCTTCTTTTGCTCAGTCCCGGGTACCCGAGCGATCTAACAGCGTAGTCCCGAGCGAGCGAGATTCGATGGTCAAAGAGATGAATCAGGCCGAGCCTATCTCATATCTCGTCTCGTCTCGTCTCGTCTCGTCTCGTGTGCAACACTAGACCAGACTAACCGGTTAGGAACACTGCTCATGGGTCGCCAGGGAAATGGGACGAGACTTGCTCTCGAGCAATTCGAGGCGCCTTGCGACTGTTTTTGCATGGCCGTCCGATGTTGAGTGGTTGGGTATGCTGCTAACATACGATCTGGAGGTCTGAATGACGCAGCAAATGACCTGGTGGTCTGTAGAGATGAATGACGGCAGGACGGAGAGCTTGCTGGCACTGAAGATAGTTGTCAGCTTGTGTAACTCCAGTCAGTATGTAGGTGGCTGCAGACTTTTGAGGACAAACCTGGATGATTATGATAGCATCCAACGATCTGTTGGCCAGAATAACCATGGTGAGATTATCATGTTTCTGAATTCCGTGTACACCGAGTCCTGAGGAATGGTCCTGAAAAGCACGGTCACAGTTCCAACGTTAACCTTCCTTCAGGTAATGTAGGCGGTAGTAGATGACCAGGGCGTCTATTAAGCTGACCTATAGCAGCTTGAGATAGTCAACAAACCTTTGTCTACAACTTAGTGAAGTTGATGGATGGGAAGGGCAGACAAATGTGTGGAGTAAGATTAGAGCAAACAACCTGGTGGTCTTGGTGGTTAGGATGAGAACAAATGACTTCGTAGCTTGTTAAGTTGCGATGAACAAGCGATGGAACAAGAAAGACAAGTGCTCACTGGCTCTCAGGTCACGTGAAATATACCCAGGCCCTGGGCCCTGAGCCCTAACAACCACCACAGCTTGCTACATCTAGCCCATGGGACCGACTTCCACAACACTCCACCACTTTCTGCCCTCTTGTATTGAACAGTATTAGAATCTGCCCATTTGTTCCCCACGTCACCCACACGAAATACACGGAAACTTGCGACACGGGGGTAATTGCATATGGAAGTTAAACATCGAGCACGGCGCAGATTGGTAGTCCGAAACAGAGGAGCTACCAGCTAATAATGGCAAGTTCGCTAAATGGAATTTTGGTTAAGAGCTCAAGGTAGAAAGCCGACAGGGTCTCAAAGCATGGTCTTGATAGCAGCACTAATCAACCTAACAATGAGGTCTATCTAGAAGTTACCAGATGACTTATAAATGAAGATAGCTAGAGCTAGCCAAGCCCAGCTGAGCCCATACAGGCAACAAAATATCGGTAAACCATTGGCGGAGGTGGCCAATGAGTTGGACTGTAAGGCCCGCTTCAAAGTCTCTACTGCTCACTGATAGCGACCACCTATTCTTATACCATCTCTTACAATAAGGAAAGCTCACCATTAAGGCAGAACAGGGTATCCCTCAGTTCCTTACCAAGTGAACACTTTGTGCTGGCGCCTCCGGTAGAAGTTACCAACTTGGAATTGTTCGCAAGGTAGAAACATCATAGGGAAGAAGGAATCAGGACCCAAAATGTTGTACGCGAAGAGAGGGTGGCGTGGGTATCTCGGGATAGAGGAGCTATCAAGCCAACAATGCAGGTTCGTTAATTACAGTTTTAAGAGCTCAAGGTAGAAAGTTGACAGGGTGGGTTTAGTTAATAGACAGAAAGGTGGCGGAGTAGGGCAGGTGGCTATTTTAGGTGTGAGGAGTCTGTTACATAAAGTTACATCTCGAATTTGGTGTGCGTACGTGTGATGTTATTCTCAGGTATTGATTGTGTTGCGGCATTGTAGATGTAAATGGCGGCAACAAGGAGCCGGGGGTTCGTGACAACTTGATACTGAGCAATGCCCAGCTTAGGTTAGGGTTATTCACTTAGAAGAATGATGTTACTAATAGCATCGATATAATCTCAATTACTAGTCCATACTCCAAACAATTCAACAAACAATAATATCGTCCAACCCTCAGTGCCTCATGCTGCCCCACAAACTCCGAAACCCATCAACTCCAAAGAAACCTCTATCAACCACTACCCGCTGCTACTTTGCACACTCCCACTCCACGGATCCAAGCTCAACCCCAGGTTCCCTCTTCCAATAGCCCACGCACTACTCCTCCTACTCGTAACGGGCGTTGGCTCCGGCGTAGGTTTCAAACTATCGTCCTTCCAAAGAATCTCATGGACACTCCTGATACTCGCGGCGACGCTCCCCTTTCTCCGAACCCATTGGCCGTCCACTGCGGAACCCTCTACTGTGCCCGGTTGAAGAACACGTTCAAACCCTTCCCCGAACGCACTGTCGAAGGGATTATTCATGCTTGCAATTGTAGCCACGCTCGTGTCGTAAGAACTAGTGATGATTGGCTGCTCCTGGTGGATATGGGCATTGCAGATGGCGGTGGTTCCTGTTGCTCCGATTGGTAGAACGGAGTTTGGATTACGGAATCCCGGGGGAACAGGCCTCCGCTTTCCTTCGGCCGTTTCCTGTGTTTTGGGAATAGGTGGAAGTGCAACCGGTAACACCGGCTCAAGAGAATAATCTATCTCCTTTCCGATTGTGATAGAAGGCTCGTGGGTATCAACACTTGGCATTGAGATACGAACTTGGATTGAGGACTGCTCAACTGATGGCCGGCGAAGAGTGATTTGAGCAGGCTTTGGAACAGGTATTTCGGCTGCCTCCTCACCACCAGTCTGTGGATCATCCTTAGAAACTGAGGCGCATTCCTCAGAATCACCAGGGTCATCCTCAAAGTATCCTGCGCCCTCGCTGGTAACCCCTTCCCTACTAGGTGAGCCTTCTTCTGATTCCGTTAAAATCTTCGGCAAATTTCCCAAAGAGTCATTACGCAGGTATGCAACTCTAAACGATCCAATCTGTTCGACATATGCTTCATCCTTCGGTTCCACGGGCGACTTGATGGAGCGATGGAAAATTGGATCGGGATCATCGAACTGAATAGTTTTAACTTCGAGGTTCTGCTGTTGGGGGCCCTCTTCCAGAATTGCGGATGCTCTCTCTATCGCTTCGGTAGTCTTTGGAGGTTCCTCAAAGTTCACCGACTTCTCCGTAGAAATTGTATCTCGCCGACTCCGTGCCCGGCTCTGGGTAAGGATCGATTGATAATTTCTTCCCTCGCTATCCGAAAAACTTCCGCTTGTAGGAGACATTGCATCCAAGGGAGGACTCGGTATGTCTTCTCGTAATGCTGATAGGTTGCTGTTGTTGCTGACAATCGAGGAAGCGAGAGAGAGCACGTCGTCGACGTCGACATAATGATTCGATGCGGGCGTTAAAACAATCGAAGGTGTAACAATTCCAGAGTTTGGCGAAGTGGTAGGTAGTAACGGCACCTGAGTATCCGGTGACAACAAGCAATGGGTGGATTCTCTTCGCTCTAGCGAACGACCCGTGGTAGATTTCTCGGCAGGAACACCAAGCCCAAACGTCCGTGGGGTTCGACTGCCAGTGTGGGCTCGAGGTCTGGAACCAGAAGCTGTTCTTCCGTCGTCGCCTTCCCTTCGTTTCGGGATCGAAATACCTGCGGACGATGCGGACCGTTCTAATGGTCTCTCAAGGGGCTCGAGTGACTCCATTTTCTTAGAGTTGAATGCTGACGATGCCACGGCCCTGTTCTCAGGTAGAGTACACTGGCGGTTGCTCCCGGTGTGGCTCTGAGGTGTTCGTGAAAAAGTGCGAGGGTTGTGTGATTCGTCTTTCGTAAATGCGGAGGGTGATGGCCAGTAGATGCGACGTTGCACTTCGACGTTCTAGAAATTTAGCATCAAGGAGCTTCTGTAATGAGGAGAAAGTAATGCCGAGGGGTTTGTACTTGCAATGGACGTCCAGTTTTGTTCGACGGTGCAAGCAAGGACTATCGAAGCAAACTCACAAGGAATCGAATTGCTGTTGTCGTGATGCTAGCTTGATGGTTGCTAAATGCCGCCCGCAGCGTTTATCGTAGGGTTGAAAAGTGGATTGCAGTTTGATGATAAAAGGTGGTATTGAACGTTGGAGTGGGCACGAATGGTGAGTGATGTGGGGGCGAGTGACATTGAGAGCAATTGACATCCACTTCTCTGAACGCCACGCTCTAAAGAGACGTAATGTGCTAGAAAACTAGCATCTGCTTCCATCGTAAGCTCAGTCGTTTTAGGACCGAGCTATCCGACCGACGAAAACTCTGGGCACGAAAGCAGAGACGTAATACGAGTACAGTACTCCGATGCTATTTTCAATTGCACCCCACCCAATAAGAACTCTCACTCTATAGTTAAGTTTGTAAACTTCTTGCCACAACATTACTTCAGCAATCAAACTCTCAGCAGGAAATAAGTTACGCCCCGCCATTCAGTCTCTTCAAAACTCTAACTGCTTCCAGATAGCTGGTGTTCAGCATCCGACAACCCGCCAATATCTAGCAACCATCCGTCACCGGAAGCATTACGACAACTACTACTCCTCCCCCTCTGTATGACACTACGACCTCCAAGCGCCAAAATCCCAGCCCCAGGCAAAAGAAGAAACCCGCCAAAATGTCGAAGCCGCACGGCGCGACAATGGCGAATGTAGCCAAACCACATCCCATTGTAGCCATCTCTATCCATCTCTATCCATCTGCTAATATCCTTGAGGGACGCCCTACGCTATGATCATCCAATATTGCCCAACGTCTCTTGCCCCCTACCATGGCCTTTTACACTCTTGCTACCGGATTCTAACGAAACCCCGTTTGCGTTGTGCGATATCTTGATCAAGATACAATATGAAAACCCTACTCTTACAAAAGAAGAGTAGCTCCGACTTAGAAACTAGGGATTCACGGCTTATCCCAAGATTCCTTGGGGCTACTTCCAAAGAACGCTGCTACCTTCAGTACAGATCTACTCACTCGCAAGGTATCTCGATCACAAGGGAAGGTAAGGCCTGGAGGCCCTCCAAATATTCGATCTGAGGGTTCGCAAATTTTGAGCAAGTTCAGATTTCAACTCTGCGGGGTGGGTCGCTACCTTACTCTCAGATTACCTTCCCAGAGTCTCAGGACCTGAGAAAGTGTTTTTATTGCAGTTGACCGCCGTCTGGTAGTTACTAGCACTAGCACCAAGAATTGAGGAAGTCAACAGCATAGTTCAATTCCCACCGCAAATCAAGCAATACTTGGAAAACCACAGCAGTATGCAAGCCCTATCCCCGCAAAAACGACATTGATTGGACACGAATTCCGGACCTCCCGCCCTCGGCGGTATAAGAACATAATGGAGCGCCGATAATAAATGAGGTGGTGCTGCTTTCCCCCTGGTTGAACGGTCTACCCAGGCCCATCGAGAAGTAACGTCACGACATCATCATTAAAACAGAAACCACTATCAGAATCGAAGACTATTGTCCGACCAAAATTCTTCCACACGTTCCTAGAACCGCCTCCTCGTCAACAAAGGCAGCCCATGAAAACACCACTTTTACAAAATGCTCTCGATAAACAAACTAGTCAGTTCACGGCATCCCAAGTGCCACAGAAACCTCTCTGCCAGTCAAAGACTATTTTCGGGCCGAAATTCATGAATCGTCCACCTCCCCGTTAACAAACGCAGCCTCTTACACAACAGGACGGAAAGGTCGTTGCAGTGAGGTTACATGGTTTTAGGATTGTTTTAAAGAGAAGAGCAATAATAATGAGAAACGGCTTTGGGTCCAGGGTTTGTAAGGAATGCGTAGGTTAGAATGGGAGATGCTTCGATCGTTAAACATACCAAAGTGACTTACCCCATTGGGACGTGGGACGGGGTCATGGTACAGTATGACCGTGGATAAAGTGAGTTTCAGGGTTTATCCGGGCACCACTCTGACTTTATTCAAGGGTGACCCGTCTCGCGTGCCCGTCCAGTCTCACCAGCATTCTCTCAAAAAACACAACTCCATCCACGGACAAATTTTATAATTCAGACGATATCCCTGCTCACGAGGTATTTTGACGGAAAAAGCTGCCATAGGAACTATCACTTTCTCGTTCTCCTATGTATTCTGCTCTATGAGGTCAAGAAGCAATAAATCTATCACGGTCTCAGAAAGTGAGTGAACGATGCCAAAGGCTACTACTAGAAAAAATGGGGTGTTTTCTTCACCGTTCAGAAAAAGTTTGGCAGTGCCATCAAAGACGAGTGCTGTAGCTCTCAGGCGAGTAATATAATATATACTATCCTACAGACCTAGAGTCAATGTTCCTAAGCGAGCCGGCCGGCCGGGCCTCCATTCCTAAAGCCCGCACCAGCAGCGGCCGACTAGGCCAGAATCAAAAAGCCTGAGCCGGGCCGGGCCGGCCGGCCTACAGATACCTGAAAAGCCCTGCAGAAGCCTGCATGGGCCTGCATAAGCCTGCATGGGTCTGCATAAGCCTCCAGATATCAGCCAACATGGTTCGTGCTCAGGAGGTTATCTTAGTGTAGCCAGCAGAGGGTATCTTTCAAACAAAATATTTTGTTTATCCTTTGTTCCATCAAACTATAGGCCGGCCCGGCCCCTATGTAAAAGTCGCCGCTAAGGTAGGCCTCTGCAAATCTAGGCCAGCATAGCCGCTTAGGAACATGCCTAGAGTCAGGGCATTTCCAGCAGATAGATATCTAGACCCGGAGATAAGATCGATTTGATAGATTCACTTTACTTTGTTCTTAATCTGCAGCGCTTTTAAGGCCTTTGACCTTACCCAGCTGTGAGCGGGGTATCAAATTTCACCTTGAGACTGCTCACGCTACAATTACAACCACGAATATTACTATTATACTAGCGAAAAATGATGACTCCAACGCCACAATCACTCAAGAGCAGCTAGAAAGTGTCATTCCGCCCGTGATTGAAGTCCCTGTCTCCTCTCCCTCGCCCACTTCCCTAACCATCTATTTTGGGTCGAAGCACTTCAACCAACTCCACAACGCCTTGGCGAAGAGCCGTGTCGGTAGCACTGATTCTGGTATATCGTGACGCCAATCGTAGACATGGGCAGCTTTTGGAAGGATGTATCCAAACACAGTCTCGCTGTCGGTGGGGACTCCGCATTTGGGTATGTCCTGTGTTATCCGGAATTTAGGTGAATAATCTTCTGTCGATAGTAGAGATTGCGGTCGCCATCTGGATGCGTCAGTAGATGCACTGTCATTCCCTCAGCCGCCTCCGTGGGATCCTACGGGTCAAACTCGCCAGCGGTGAAGAATACGTTGCTTGGACGCATGTGCCAGCCCTTTGTCAGTTTGTTCATTCTGTCGATTTCTGGCTTCTTTGGCAAGTATCCGGACGACAAGCCGTCTTTGAATTGATTGTAGCAGACCTGTTGTTGATGCTCAAGGGTGTTGTAGCGAGAGCCTATTGCATGCTGGTTTGGTTGAAGGTTCATGGGTATGAGGTTACCCATCTCAGTACAATACCTAACGTCGACTATATTAAGCACTCTATTACCATGTGGAGTGCGGGTGAAGCGTAAACTTACTGCCACGTCCAATTTATGCCAAAATCCCCGTCGAATATCGCATCGATCTGGCAATCAGGTGTGGCTGAAGCGTTGTATACCGGGCCTTCACAGTATCCAAAGTGGTTGTTCGCATTCACGAGTTTATAGAACCCGGGATAGGCTGCCCATCTGTCTGAATAGAACTTCCCCGCATTGCTGTAGTTAGGCGGAGGAGCTTCCGCGGCAAGCCAATTGCACCAGGGAAGGATTATATCATCAGTCCCGTCATCAGCCACACCGTCGCCTTGAAACCCCCACCATGGATAGGTCAGCCAATCTGCAAACCCAGCGTTTGTCCCTTTGTCGGCGGTACGCCCAAGAAACTGGACCTTTATCTTCGCCGCAGTGTCGGGATTGTCGAGCTGGCCGTCAATATAATCGACTGGATATCGTTAGCTGCGTTGAAGCGATAACATGATTATTTCTCCCGTACTAGCGAGCTTGACATGTTCGGTGCAATTTTTGAAGCCTGCCCCGACTACTCCTCGATAGACCATCTCGAAATCTAAACATCATGGATCGTGAGTTCCTGAAATACTGGGGAGCCAACAAAGGCGGCACGTACATTGCGAATAATTGTATGTCTCCTGCAATGGAGCCGAAGATGCGTACGCGGCATAAAACGTATCCGGATAAAACTCTCTCAACATCGCCGCCCTCTGACCTGCGTAGCTTCCACCGACCAGCACCCACGGAATCTTCTTTGGATTCATTACGTGGTCTTTCCATTCAAACTGGTTAGCAAACACCTCAACATCTTTCAAGGCTGCTTCCGTCGTAAGGAACCGCATATGCTCAGATGTGGTGTTTATAGTGACCGGGAATGGTTTGCTTTTTCCTAAAAATTCCTAGTTAATAACCCGCTCCGAGGGGAATAAATTGCAGTGGTATCGGTGGAGTACCATAATATCTACTGGTGCGTTAATAATCGACCGTGCTCCGAAAGAGACGGCTCTTACCGATGCTCCCAAACGATCCCCAAGGCACCGAATTCTTTCAGGTACCCTTGGAAGAAGCTGATGTTGCTCGTCATGTACCAAGTGTATTCTTCTGCGGGTTCTTCGCCGACATCGAATACTTCAAGGGATACCATTAGAACCTCTTTCTCAAGACCAACCCCAGCATGCGAAAGTAGGACTAACACATGACCGGACCGCCGGGCTTGTAGAACGCATCCATGACCCAATGTTGGTTTGAGAAGTTCCCCATTTCAGGATTTGAGTAGTCAATCGGAAGCTATATGTCCGCAGGTTTTTTTATATTAGTACTATCAACAATAGATTGTATGTAGCAGGTACGAAAAACATACAGAGACATTCCTCCCATAATATGTCGGTTTAGCCGGGTTATCCACCTGCCTGCCTTGAATCGTGGGGTGCAGTTCTCTCTTTATATGCTTCAGCTGCCTCTCGATCTGAAACTGTCGCGGGTGTTTCTTTGCTAACGTGGTTGCTACGAGGCATAGTACAACAACGCAAGCTTTGAGAAGTCGAGACATGTCGTGAAGGCGATTGACGGGGAACAAACATTAAGGGAAGACGGTTGGTATTTGAGTAAGAAAAACTGGCATGGGGCCGGTAAGTGGTGCGTCTGAGTCGGCACGATGAGCGGACGCAAGTGGCTTTGTTTAAATCTACAATTAACTAGCTCGGGAGCAAGGTATACAATGCCCATAGTGTGGTCTCTGATACCCTTGATGGTACGAGATGCCCCTGGCACCACATCACAGTTTCTCCATTATCATTACCTCGCTGTTCTAACAAATGTACGGGCAGCTCTGAGAGAGCTTAGAGTGATTGTCACGAAACGAGGACGCAGTTGAGTCGCCCCCCAAGATGCTACATACCGGATTTCCGGAGGCGGGTACTTGAGGTAGAGGAAGGTAAAGTACATTCCTAGACGCCATTAAGCACCGCATCGGCGTCTTGAAGGACTTGAAGATGTCAAATGCTTGCCCGAGACGCATAGATAACATCTTTCAGAAGAGTGGGTGAGGTATCGCTGCTTCGCTTACTGTGGCTTTGGTCTTCGTTTGAATATTCAACCTCACAATGAAGAGTGTGCATAATACCTCTTCAACAAAAGGACCGGGGGGTCCCGGCGACACCAAAAGCATCGGAGACCACACTAAGACTGCGGGTATTGTAAACCTTAGCTCATTGGAGGACCTCCCACGCATAAAAACGCGTTCTAGAAGGTCCAAGAAATTCGCAATTTAAGAACTTCCAAAATAGCCATTTTCTGTTCAAGGAATTTTCCAGCTCCGTTAGATTAGTTGGAACCATCAGAACGGTTAGAACCGAATTTTTAGTCTAGGAGGTCCTCCATTAACAAGACACAAGTGCATGGATGTGACTTTCCCTAAAAATGAATTCCCATAAGTGACAATTACCTTTGGGTTATAACCGAGTCAAGCAACTATGCAGTTTTCTCCAGCTACCAAACGAGGGGCATGAAAGTTGCAACCCGTTTCGTTGCGATCCCCATTGAGTACCTTGATATTTTGCGGCCATGTGGTTGTGCAGGATAACAGCTGCATCTGCAGGACGTAATAGGGCTGCTCCAGTGATGGCCTTGTTACACCGTTTGGTCAGAAACCCTCAATGAGGGCCTGGGTTTGTGGTGGTTTTGGATCTAAATGGACGCTTATGCTGTGCGCGGCGGAGAAAATATCGCAAACAAGCGTGAGAAATAGAGTAATTCCTGCATGGTCATCTACTGCAGTGTTGAGCAAATCATTGCATACATAGTCTCTCGACCGCTTACTGCGGACAAAGAACTTAGTACGCAGTAGATCGTTCTGTCGAAGACCGATACTCCGAGTAAGGCCGATCCGATAGAGCTCAGTTCTTTGCGCACAAGCCGAGTCTCGCACCAGCGTCCGAGACTACTTATATTAGATTTATTGCCGTTTCCCTCTTGGGGTTGAATAACAAGGGTATCAGGGATCAGCCAAACGGCAAGTGACAACAAACCCGAGTAGGGGATAGTTCCAGTTTAAACTGCCACCCAACGTCCTGGAGTAAGATAATCTCCGAAGGTACCCTTGTCATGAGGCTTATTTATATCGGCCCGAAAGTCGACATTAGCCGCGTAGATCTCAGGCCCGAGAGAAAGAGGACAAACTTTTGAGAACCGTTCGGCAGTCGCCTTACCCGGCGTCTCCATCCCCCTACACCACTCGGGCCCACAATACTACTCTAACATAAACCAAAGCTGACTATCAAAGGTCAGTGCCGATGTCCACGAATCTTCCAGTTTAGTACAAGCTAAAACCATTACCAAATCCTAGAACCGCTCAATGCCGGCGCACGGACATTGTGTCGATAGAACTGCAGTATCCGAGTCTTGTTTTTGTTTTAATCATACTGTATTCACTCTACTTAGAGTATGACAGCCCCTTAACCCCCTCCGCCTCCGGGCTGGCCGGCTAGATGGCGGAGCTCCACTCCTGCTACCCGTCGTCCCCTTCGCAGTATCCGAGTCTGAGCGGTGGTAAATAAGTTTAGCCCGGGAATTCCCGGATTCGTCTTTCCGTTGGCTCTTGGACAGATGTGTCGAAGGTCGGATCGTAACCAGTAAGGACGGATCTGGTGGAGAAAAACAGCGCGGGCCTGCGGATTACTGTTCGCTAAAAACAAACCCAATATAATTAGCAATTTGTGTGTTCGCAACTGGATTGGACGCCTCGGCTTTCCAACGGTCTTGACAGATCGCTAACTGGTCTGAGCTAGCCATTGACACTTACTGTGCAAAGCAAAGCAGGACATAGCTCGTCTCTTTTGTTTGGAAATTGTGGATAGTGAAGGGATGAATTGAAGAAAGAATCATTGAGTGGCTATAGTGTCGGACCGTAGTACCCCCAGGGCTACTGGAACTAGATAATCTCTATCACCGAAAATTCCGTGACGTATATAGCAAAGAAGATGCATTAACAACCAAATTTTTTGTTCTGGCGGAGTCCAATTCGTTTGAACGTCGTTACACATAGTAGAGTGAAAATCGAGTGGCATAGGCCTTTATCTCGAGCCCTTGAACGGGAGCACTCCGAGGTTGCTAGATAATCGTTCAGTCTGTAAATAGTTGGAGTCTGCTACACGTGAGGACTCGGTGGGGACCTCACATTAATATGAGGATGTTGCACCCCATACGAGGAGTTCCATATATGGGATGGATACTATCATCAAGAGATAGTATGCCTAAAAAAAATTTAGAATATAATGCTCATTCGCAACTGCAAGATCCGCAATTCCTGCCATGATTCCCTCCATGACGGATATGAATGAGAAGGCATCTGAATAACTAAGTTAGATGTTTAGGGTGCTGGTTGTTGGACTTTATCGATGGGATTTTAAGCCGAATATAATTTAGTCTGGCGGAATTCCATTTGCGCTTGTAGAGTTTGATGAGTGCTAAACAGTCTGTATAGTTATCTTGGCGTGAGTTTGAGTTTGAGACCGATACAGGTGAAGTTATGCCAGTGGAATGTAATTCTGCTTTTTGAAATGCAATGGTTGCCTTTAGACGCAGCTAACACAATCACAATTAGACCATTCAGACAAGGCCGCGATTAGGGATATCATGATGACGTGTAAATACAATCAGATGGGTTAAAAATTCAATTAAGTGGTGAATCAAACTCACCTTTAAGCTAGTTAGGGGGGGGGAATATCGCGATTAGAGGTAAGACACCGTTATTAAGCATTATTGAGTTCCCCAGCCTCAGTTACGCACTTGTAAAAATTTGGTGCGGTATCAGCTGTGAAGAATTCGGGATACATTAACAATTCATCTTCTCTCCACGTCCACGCACAACATTGTCTGTAGTTTTCGGTTAGGGCTCTGTCGAGGCTAAAATTAAGTTGAAGCACTTGACTTGCACTTAGTTAGCTTCTGCTGGAATTGTACTCGCTACACATTTTCGTACCGACCATCTATAGACTACCAAGATCCTTGGCCTGAAACAGGACTCATCGATGCCTGCTACAAGCAGTACCTAGCTCGTCCCTAGTTCTAAGTGAATGGAGTTGGAAGTATGAAGCTGGCCATAAGCGGAAGGATAAATAACTTCTCAATTCGATAGGGAGTTTAAATACCCAACATGGCCCAAGTATTCTAACACAAGTAGTCTACAGCCGTAACCTTACGGTTGGGTTTGAATGGCGCACAGCGCATTGTGCACACCACATCTGTGCAAAACTCTGGCCTGGCAGACATTCCATAGCTTCTTCAGCCCTGTAGAAACCTACTCGCCGTCTAGAAGTGCTTTCACTCGCGTCAAGGCTGTGGTATCCAGGCTAAGCCCCAGAGTACTCTATACAGACGGGCAACTATCACACCAGCTATGGGTAGCCACATCTTGATGAGTGAGAGTAATGAGGGACAGTTCCCTCTTTCAGAAACTGCGAAATTTGATGGTATTTTAAATGCCAGCTGGTTGGTTTTTATACCGCCGGTAATTATCACGACGACTACTCGGGCCAATAAGAACTAGCACAACGCTCTTAGGGGACTGTGCTGATGCCCATGCGTCCTCCGGTTTAGTAAAATCTGTTAGAAATCCCAAAAGTCACCCCTCACCTTTCTGTATGTCCATACCAAATTTTTCCTGCGAATTGACATCCATATGCTCGCCCTGCACATCCGAGTGTTAGCCTAATTTACAGATTGAATTGTGCACTATCACCTTGCTTTATTCAAAGCCAATAGATATTTTAGCCGTTTCTACAAACGTCAGACTAATCATTACAGTTAACATATTGAACGCCCCATTTCCAACGGGCGGGGTTGTGAAGATAGCTGTTGCATAGGAATTTTTTATTTTCCACCCTCACCCTTTTTTTTAATTTTGGCCCGTCTCTGTAGCCCTAAGCGTCACGGTATAGCTTAGTTTGATTAATTAATTAATTATATAGCTTAGCGCTTAGCACGGCTTTATTCGTACGGATCATCGATCCTTTGTATCATTTCGCTTTTGCCACACCTCCTGCACGAAGTGACAGGATCCTTTATGACATAAAGTGCCTTCCCAAGTTGCCTATAAATTGGTCGATTGGGAGAAATTGGTCGGCCGGGAGCCTACACCTTTAGTATAAACGCTAGTTAGTCGTTGCCACGTTTTGTTCTACTTCCTGGATCCACCAAACCTTGATCTTTTACACCTCACCCTCCACGCACATCCACCTCACGCTCACACGCCCACGTCCATTTTTATCCTCTATTCTTTTCATTCCACTCATAACAACAAAGGCCAAGTTAAAGGACCGCGCAACGCCCGATAGTCAACATACTTTTGACCTAGGTAACGAAGGCTCCTTCCAATTGGAGATATTGAAGTTGTTGGTAAACCGATAGGTAAGATTCTGTTCGCTGGTAGAGCGGAGCGTCTGTAACCATCCGTGTAAAGAAGTGGAATGAATATCAACAACAGTCAAAGTTATTGCGGAGGGATCCGAGGAAGCTCGCGGGCCGATATATGAGGAGCGCATTGTTTTAAAGAAACATGTCGGAGGTATAAAGATTTCTGGAGATGCGGACGATTCTTGGAGCTTTGTCCTGGTGAATTTTCAACAGGGACCAGGACATGGCTCGTAGAGAGTATGGATCGATGGGCCAATCCTGCGGCTAGAAGCTCTAGACTTTCAGCGATTCAGTTTTTTGTTATTAATGAACATATGCGATCGGTTCAGCAACGGTACGAAGAGATTAAGGCAGAAGGACGTACGCGAGATTCGTAATCGCAAGGTTCCAAGGTTCCCAGCGGGGGAGGGGGAGAAGATTGAGATGGATTCACAAGTTGAGAATAAGTTACAGTAAGAGAAGGGAAGATACTTTTGCGTGCTTTACTTCATGTCAATTCCATGACTTCTAGTCCGACTATGGTTGTTAGCGTCAAATGATCTAATCCACGAACTCTACATGGCCGTATTGTCAATCGTGAATCCCTCCAGCTGTTCTTGAGCGGTGGCCGATTTCGTCCGAAATTCCGCAGAACCTTGGAATTGAGCGCAGCTGGGAGTACGAAATCAAGGGCACTCGGAAGCTGCATAGAGTCTGGATTGTGGATATTGTGCGCGGCGTCGTACAAGGGCTCACAGCGCCGTGGTTGGGATTACGGCGTGATACACAAATGGAGGATTTCCCGTCGTCTATCGCAACGGATAGGAATGGCATGTTCGCTGTGAAAATATATTTTCTAAAATTCCAAACATAAACATTCGGATAGCATGGGTATCCCCACTTTCATTTTGTACCTACTATTTCTATCGAATTGGTGGAGTTGGGATTCTATGGAGGTTCTGTTCGGGGTGAATAGACCCACCAGAAGTCCTCCAATGTTGACATGACGATAGTCGAATGTCGTGCAACATAAAATCCAAATTTGAGATATTTGTACACAGTGCCGAGTAAATCATTCCAGACATGCTTACCAAGGAGAAAATACCCGTCACTATATAGGATTTGTTAACGTACTATATCCATCGCTTTTTGAGGCTCAGTTGAATCGAAGTAGTCGAATTAGTTGAACGTCCAACATATGGGACGAGCTGGGCGAATGGGATTTCTCTTGTGCCCAGTGGTGGCGAATAGATGCTAGCCGCGTGTGAGCTTGCGAGCATGTAGCTAGACAAACTGGAAACGAGAGAAGAATGAGACCACCTCTTACATGTTGGACATTTGACATTCAAGGCGCAGTAAATGTGTAATAAAATGTAAATTGGCTTTGGAGAATATGAAGACAATTAGTCTTAGCTTACGTTAACAATTCCAAAATATACATGTAGATCTAGAGAGACCAATAACCAATCTAACGGCGGGCAGCGACAGGCATGCCCGCTACTCCAATCCAACCTCATCGGCAAAGAGATCAGCATCTCCCAAACCTCGATAACTTGAGCGCTCTATCTGCAGTTATCCGTGATGTACAATGACCCTGTCTCTAATAATTAGATTTGCTGAAACCGCAGAATACACCACCTACTCGAACTGGTGGCCTCACCACGCTGCCACTCTATGAATGTTCGTCGCCACCGGCGCCCCGCATTCTCTTCCAACCTCTTGCGCAATTGCGTTCTTAATCGAAATCTTTTAGTTATATTTCGGGCCTTCTTAAGAATAGCAGTCAAAGTTGACTAGTACGGTATGACTGCAAGAATTGACTGTCTGGAGACATGGTGCTGTTTTCTATCTCAAAGCATGAGTGATATATGATGTTCGTTCTTGGCCAAGTATCACCACCTCGCAGCGTATGATATATACATTTCCTCAGCATTTCGCCCATCTCTGCTAAACCAACACTATTGTAGCCATCGGAATTGTATCCACCATTATAGAAACCATGCTGATCCCGGCTATCTGGTTTAAATTTATTGTCTATTTTACTGGATGTGACAATCGCACGTTGAGCAATTGGAAATGGAAGATGAACAAGCTACGGCGATAACAGTAGATGAATAGGAGTGAAAGACTTCAGAGGGCTACTGTATTCGTCACCGAGGAGAGTACATTTTATTATGCTGACAGTATTTTCCGATCTCCGAATGTCAAGAGCCTACCAACTATGCAATAAAAACTTTTTAGTACACTCCCCCCTAACAGTTGATGTAATTTCCTTAGTAAAAGGTGCAGTAATTGATACCCTTAACCGCTCCTTTGCCCATGAATCATGTAGGCCCGGCACGGTACAAGGTGTTAAAGTCCTGAGGGTACGAGCTGCAAGAATATACCGGCAAGATAGAACCTCGAGCCTAAATCAAACCTCGCCTGAATTTGTCTTATGCTACACTACTGTCTTCTAATGTCTATCATTCATATTGCCGCGTCCTGTTTGATGATGTCGTTCGCAAAAACACAATTTCGAAGCTCATTTCGAAGCATTAGCCGAGTCCTTTGTGGTGATAAATGGCGAAAAAGATACCTAACAGAGCTGGAACGCAATCCGGTGCTGTCTAAACGATTCAGGACAGAAAAAGACGGAAAGAAAGCCAATTGACGAATGGAGGTGATGATGTATGGTTGGAGCCCCTAGTGACAACATTCGAAGAAAATTACTATATACAGTAATTATCTAGCATTTTTTATCCCTTATTTTTGTATTTAGCCGCCAAAGTTCGGAGTTCGAGGTCAGTTATTGCCAAATACAGTAATTCAACCCATCTACAGGCATCTTATGCGACATTCGCCAAGGTTTCCATACAAACTAGTAGGGAAAACCCCAACTTTTCAAAATTCCTTTCTTCCACAACTATAGCGAGGAAAAATAATTGGGCTCTGTTAGGTTGTAGATAGCACTCAAAAGAAGCATGTAACAGAGAGTTATTCTTGTTCAGACTTTTTTCAGTGGGCTAAAGTTGAGGCTTAAATTGCATTGGGTCTTCCATTGGCCGGTAACGTTTGGGTACGAGACAATGGATTGGTTGTCACCAACGTGAAGAGACAGCGGAAACTATAGTGTCAATATAAACGGCTTTATCTATTAAACAACTGGAGCGGTTAGAGTTTTCTGGCACGAAGTGACTTTGAGGAGACACGGCGATTATTTTAACGACTCTTGCGGGAACCGAGTGATATCAAGGGCATGCAGCCGGATTATTAATATTCTTTAAACTAAGGGCGCTCTTTTCCCTACATTGCGAACACTTCTTGACCAATTGGAAGCTGCGTTATGTCTCGCACCAGGCTTGTAGGGACACCGGCATTCATAAATACCCATTCTAAGATGAGGTTGGGACTGGCCAATCAAGATCAAGTTTAAGGGTCGAGTGCATCCATCATTGCAGATACGTTCTCGACGAATATCACCATTATAGGTAGCAGATGACATATCCACCCTATGGTTCCTTGAGATACGTAGAAAATCAATTAGCTTCGAAGCGTTAGATATTGCTTTGAACTAAGCTATTACAGACATCGAACTCCAGACACGCTAGACTCATACTTTACGCCAGGCTCCAAGCATGCGCACTACAACAGCAACATATGAAATCCTATTTTCCATCAACGGGTTTCCGTCCATAAGCGACGTGGCTACATTTCCCCGCGATTAGACTACGTGGAGAAACAATGGGGACAGTGGAACTTACAATAAACTATAAGTATGACAATTCTTATTCCTAACGTCCTTGAGTGCATCCGAAAAGACCTTCAGGGCTTCCTCATGTTCCATTTCCAAGACCCTCGTCAATGCCGCCATTCCATACGCCTCAAGGCCTGCACACTCACTATTAACCCAGTCCTGTCTCAGAAAGTGTGACCTACCAGTCTCACACATCAACATCGCCATCGCCCCAACTCTCTTCATCCGCTTGTCTTTCGGCCAAGGTCCAAGTGGCTGCTTGATGTCAAAACATACAATATCAACGAACCCGGCATCCTTCAGGTACTTCTTTAGCGTGGCCGCCACCGGGAATGGACGGTGGAGCTTTTCCATGGCCTGGCGGCAGAGATCGAAGTGGCGTTTGATCCCGGGGTTCATGGTGTTATCGTCCGAATAGGGTTGTGCTCCCATCTCTCCGAGTTCGCAATATCCGCCAGGCTTCGTGCATCTGGCAGATCAGTATTGCAGTGGAATGAATGGGGTTTCCATGCTAGCCGACAATAGCTGCGGGTGATGTGCAAATTCACATACCGGTAAACTTCGGCCATGTATCGCGGCCAGTCGCCGATGCACTGAGCTAGGTTCCTTGAGTGCACGAAATCGAACGAATCCTACCACATATCTTGTTAGGTGAAGCCTGCAAGAGTTGCGATATATAGCCTTATTGATACCGTTCTAAACGTCCACGGCTGCTCGGCATCGTCAACCTGAAACACGCAATTCGGCGGAACCCATGTTGGTTGAATGGGACTGAAGGCCATTAAAATCAATTCTTCATCTTATACACAGCCGCCGTTTCGAAGCAGGGGATTCATGATGAGCTTATAGTCTCCGAACATACCTGAGGTCTGTTCCAATAACTTCAGCGGCGGGATGCTTATCAGCCGCATCGATAGCCCAGATTCCTGTTCCAGTGCCAATGTCGAGGATTCTCTGCGGGTCTTTCAAGGGTGCCATATAGGGTTTTCCTTCCATCATCTGCAGCAGGGTTTCGTGGTGCATATCGAGCCTGGAAAGAAACTTTTAGTCTAAACAGAGATCTGGAAGGTAATATATCCCACCTATCCTGCTCCTTCTCATCAGTGGGCATGTAGTTCTTGTCGGCTCCGTAATAGGCGTGGTAGCGGCGACCTAAAGGATCAAAATGTTAGCTGTAACATTCACGTACAGCGTTGGGAATTTCTGGATTTCAGAACAAATAGATCGTTTCCCGCCCGCCAGATGATACGTGCCCTATATGTTTAACCTTATTTCCTCACAAGCAGATTGCATTATTATCGAGTGGAATGATATGAGGTATCACACGCAACTCCGCCATGAAGAGAGCAAGAATATGGCAGTTCTCACCATTCTCGAAGATATATTCATTAATCGATGAGCTCAAACTCGCAGTTGTAGTAGGAGCTCCGACAGAGCCATAACCATCATCATTTTGATTTTCCAGCTACTGCTTGTCAACACAAACATCCACATAGCAGTCGGATAAAACCTACAATCTTCGGGTCGACCTCAATCGTCGGGTCGGTCTGAGTCACTGAGCCAGTCTGAGTGGCCGGGCCGGTCTGAGTCGCAGCGAGAGTTGTAGACATGTTTGCTGGCTGGTTTGAAATGTCGCACTGCACCTACGCTCAGTAATAAAAGGTTAATGAAGAACCCCTCTACCCCCCGCAATATTATATACTGTGCTCGTAGCGAGAAGGCGAAAGTAAGTCGTGTTACCTCACTATTTGCCGTTGCACGCCATTCAAAACTGGGGATCGCGCCTATGCATTTGGACCAAAGTGGTTTTGTCCTACCCGTTGACGCCTAGGTCGATAAACCCCCGATTCTTTTTCTTCTAAAATAAGTAGATATGCGCGCGATTTTGAAGCCTAGAATGAGTCTGATTGGTATACATTTAGCCTGTTTAAATTTCCCCCCACGCATCATAAATAATGACATAACTCTTTTATCACACAACAGAGATACCTGGTACAGGAGATGCGCCGGCGGCGGTCTGGCGAATGACCGTTTGGAGTGCAGCGGGTGCACGGGTGGGTGCCAGTGGTAGGGCACAATTGCACAAGGTTCCAGTCCTCGGAACCGATCAGCCGCTGCGTAGTGTATCTTAAACATGTACTAAATTAAGGCAGGAGAGTATAGGTACCTGGCTCCTCTCAAGCTCTTCCTCTCGTCTAGTGAAAGAAACAGCGTCAGAGCTGCACAATCAGCAGATAGTAAGGCCACTGAAAGCCTATACAGCAACTTGTGCTTCAGTCACTGGCTGACGTTGTTGTTAGTAGGAAATTGACTTTGCTTGGAAGCCGCCCTGGCTGAGAGACTGGACAACTGAGACCAACAGACCTGGCGTCCTGCAGCGCTACGAAAAACCAGTTACACCATGATAATACATTGTATCGTGCCCATCTGGTAGCGCCAAGCATCATATTTTCTCGTCGGGAGAATGATGAGTGAGTCGATGGCGGTTAGGGTTAGTCGCCCAATCAAATTTGACGACCGGGCTCGAGACAAGATAATAAGGTCGAAATTATAGAAAAAGAAACAGTGCATTGGGTCGTTACGGGATTTACCGCCATGCTGAGCATGCGCATATGCGCTGGCCTAGGAAGGTGGAGGAAGTCTTGTCGGTTTGACGACACTAACGCGCAATGCAAAGATGCGTTGATCGCATGCATGTGTTCCAACCCACCAGTTTGTGAATCAGCTAATTTATGCGAATCTATACCTATTAAATCATGATAGTTGCAGGAGTGGACATGATAGTTGAGTAATTACCGCCACTGTGTATCACTTCAGGCAGTCGAGTGTGACTGTTTAATTCGTCCCTTGGCTTGCTGGGCAGAATTGAATCTTATCTTCACTAGTTCCTAATACTTTGGTGAGTTCGTCAATGGGTCGGAACATATTTTCATGTCTATAGTACTACATGTACGACGAGGGAACGTACCGGTATCCGGGTATCTCCGGGATCGAGAAGGATTATTTTTCCTGCAGCATGCATATATCCATCTCAAGTATCTATGGTACTACATGTAAGACGAGGAAACATATCTCCGGAGATCGAGAAGGATCGTGTTTCCTGTCGCATTTCGGGTGATGTCTCCCCCCGGGCGCTATCCGCGAGCGAATGGATCTATGGAATGCTTGGTTGAGGTTATTATCCCGGCTTCTAACAAGTCTAACCTAGAAAATAACCCCATTCGTAGTTACAACTGATTGCTCTGTCTCGATTCATTTGTCTAATTTGCCAAATTAATTCTGACAGTCACCTCGCGCGAGTCAATTCTGTGTCTCGTCACCCCGGGGTGTATTAACGGGCCCTAAATTCATTGGTACATATGTAGAGTACTCTACAACCGTTATCCATATCCTTGCTCAATTTCTTAACTCTGTCACTCATGTAGTAGAGTACAGGCTAAGGTTGTTATGAAGATCTGTACTTTTGCAGATCGGGGTTGGCCGCCGCTACTGTGGTGTACCTTAATTGGCGCATATATGTTCGCCATTCATAATCATCACCATTCCCCCAATTATAACATAATCTGCATTAATTCCCCTCAGTTTTAACCAGTATCTTGCTCACTCGGTGTTAGTAAAGTAACTGATGCAGGTATCAGCAGCATCCAGGACTAAATCATTACCATCAGGTCTTCTATAGAAACATCGTACCTCCCAGCCAGCAGTCCCACTCGTAAGTCAACCGATCGGTGTCACTTTTTAGGAGATAGAAAGTAGAAAGTAGAAAGAACGTCAGAGAGAGAAGCTGGATCCTAATCCGATCAGAATATTTCACCAAAGAGTAATCGGGAGTTCGTGGATACCTGCCGTAGGGTTGGTCTGTGGCGGTTCAAAAGTTGCCGGACTGCAGATCTTTTCCTTTCCCTCACGAATCGCCGTATTCCGCAAAGTTAGCGTTACCAACCGGTTGCAGATCTCTCAGGGATAGCGGTGAGAGCGAGTCGACGAGCTGGGGCACGTAGCCCGCAGTAGAGGTGAGGTAGAGGCGGATATGGATATGAGGAGGATATTGCGGTGGGCGATGAGAGGGATGCGGAGAGCAATGGCCCTAAGTCCTTTGCAGCAGTAATGTTTAGCCCACGGATGTTTGGCTACCGGCTCTCGGTTGTGGCCGTGGTGTTTCTCTCTTCTTGAATAGCGAGGCAAGAGTAGGCTGAAATAGTGTCTAGATATGAGGCGAGGCGAGGTGAGGTTGTATTATATGGTCCGGCCCGGGTTAGCTTTCAACAGGCCCTATTCTGCGGTCTACTTTGGCATAAAGTCAGATTCAGTTGGACTGGTTGTTTTGAACCCCGATATTGTATTCAAGCTGATTTATGAGCTTCACTGCCTTTCCGCCTCTGAGTTGATTCACTCCACCAAAGAGCTACGTTCAGCTTTGCTAACGTTATTGTACGTTGCATGAGGTTACCGACGGTGGTGTCCTGCATCACATAGACCTCTCCAGCGGAGTACCACGACGTTTTAGATATTGAGCCATGTGAGCAATATCGATAACAGTCTTGGCTACTATAAATCAAGAACAAGGTAAAGTCAGCCCACTATTTCCATCGATGCTCATAACCATTGGAGGAAGCGGGTAATGCTAAACCGAGAGTAGTGATTCATGGTCTAACAGCTTTTTGATAACTGACGACTAGTGTAATTATTTGGTGTATGACGGACAATTTTGGTGAAAAACAGCTGAATTAACAGACGAGATGGTATTTGTGGTACGTGACGTCCGAACCAGTATCCTCTTATTAAAGATCTTGCACACCAGACAGAGTGTCGATGAAGGGGTAGCCCAGCGCGAGGAACGGCAGAATGTAGACTTGTGGGTAAGAGAATGAAAATGAGTACTTCCTCATGCATTTGGGGTTGGCGATGGTGGAGTCGAGAAGTCGAAGGAGCAGAAAAGGGAAAAGTATGTCCTCGTGATAGTCAGCTCGGTGCCCCACTGCGACTTATATTACCTTGATCGATCACTTGGCGCCCTTCTTAAAGGTTTCGGTCTTAATATCATGTTTATAGCTGTTATGGAATCATCACTTCACACTCGCCGAAAACTCTGAAAGACACATTCTATGGCGTCGACAATGAAAAGTCTTTCACCAATAGGTACTTAAATGTATACTCTCTGTGAGGCTGTGAGAGGCAGGTTTTGACACGACTACGTACTTTCGGATCTACTCCAAGAGCAGAAAAGCTTTTAGAGGCCTCCTGATATTCATACGATGGCAAGTTCTCAATCAGAGGAATTCACATTCGGAGTCGACGCGCCTCCAGTACAACGATAGAACCCAAAACACTAGCCAGAGTCATCACATTACTGACTTCCATTACGTTACCAAGCTCTACATAATCCCACATCAACCCATTCAACAAAACGCCTGCCTCCCTAGAATCAAAAACACCCCCCTAATTCACCAGCACAGCTCTGTACCTCAACTTTCCATTATCCAACCGGTCGAATGCTTCGGTGATTCCGTCCGCTGACATGGGGAACTCCTCTATCATCGCCTGAATCTGGTGACGGGCCGCAAACTCCAACATCTTGTTGCTACGTCCAGTCAGTGGCAATACTCTACAGGAGAAATGCGGGGGAAAAACATACTGCACCCATCGAGTAGCGACGATGTTACCAATCAGCGTCAACCCATTCAGCAAGAACGTGCTGTACGGGATCTCCATAGACCCCTCCGCGATCGTCAACGGGAACACCGTCCCTTGCTTCTCCATGATATCCAGATACAAGCTCCAGTCTGGCATATAACTCGATGTGACCAGGAGGTAATCTAGGAGATGTTCGACCTCCAACTTCTTGACGCCCTTTGTAGCATAGAACTCGCTTGCTCCGAGCTTCATAGCCTCCACTCGCTTATCTTCTGTACTCGAGAATACAATAACGTTGCAACCCATCTTTGCCAAAAACTGGATGGCAAGATGTCCCAGCCCGCCGATTCCGACCACGCCGACGTTATGCGTGGCTTTGATGCCGTGGTTGTAGATTGCGGCGAAGACGGTGGCACCGCCGCACATGAGTGGGGCAGCGTTGGCAGGGCTCAAAGAGGACGGTACCGCAAAGACGTATGCTTCCTTCCACACTGCGTAGGTGCCCAAAGATCCCTGGTCTGTGTTGTGAAAGCCGTACATTTCTGCGTTGCGGCAGAAGACCTCGTTGCCGGAAAGACATTGGTGGCAGCTGTTGCAAGTCTGTGTGGGTTAGAAAAAGCTACTACTGCTGTGTTGGGAGGAAGGAAAGGAAGGCTCATACCTTGTGGATATAACCCCATCCTACAATCTCGCCGACTTTCCGTGTGGTGCAGCTAGAACCAACTGCCTCGACGACACCAACACCTTCATGGCCGAGCGCAATCCCCGCTTTGCGGAAGTGACAGTCGGTACCGCAAAGACCAGAGTGCGTGATTCGAACCAGGACTTCATCGGGGCCCAGAGATCGCTCTGTCGTAGCCTCAACGATCTTGCCGTCGTTTTCGCCTTTGAATACGGTGAACTTCTTGGTTGTGGCCATTGTTGATGTGGTGATGGTGGTGATGGTGATGGTGATGGTAATGTGATGTAGTAGGTGGATGTTATGAGATCTTTCGAATTCTCTGAATGATAAACGAGCTCGAGGGCTGGAAGGGTGGGTATTTGATGGTGATGTGATGTAGTAGGTGGACGCTATGGGTTTTTATGAAGACTCTGGATGATGAACGGGCTCAAGGGCAGGAAGGGGAGGATTTGATTGCTATAAATCCGCCAAACTAGCCCTACTAGAAAAATTTCAACCATCACTATCATCGGAGATAGGGTGTAAATACCTGATCTCCGATTAACTTAGAGGTAGTGTAGAGCGGGCTCACAGTCAATGCCCAAGTGGCATTATAAAGCAACCCCAAATCGAGCTAAGGATTCCGGAAAACCCAAGGTGACTGAGAGTACCTTACTTAGAGTTTCTCCAATGCCGCCATCCGCGCGTGTTAAATTAGGATACCAATCCCACAGCCACGGAGAGCTGTGATACTTAGTTGTAAATCATCATGATGTTGGCAACTGGGTTACAGTTGTGCAACACTTGCGTGTGTATCCCCTCCACGCTGGGTTTTTCTCTAATGTATCGCATTTTTCAGTCTAGGAAACTCATTGGTCGATCTGTACCAGGCTGAGCCGTCCCAGGCCATCGATTGGCCAAATCTTATGATCGCCATCCCAAATGGGGAAGTGCAACAACCCCGTGTGGGAACACGACGGTGTCTATAGGTGACTTTGGATGTCATAGCGACTACGTCAATCAGAAGTTTTTTCTGCTTCTGTTAGCGTCGCACTAGATTTAAGTGGTTATTCAAACGTTCGCCTGAAAGTTCGGGAACGTTCGATTACTGTAGTACCGCGGTCCGTGCGATTACTGTAGTACCGCGGTCCGTGCAATAAGGTTCGGACGTTTATAATCAGTAATCAACTGTGATTATATTAATAGATTTGTAATGGGTACTTACCGAGGGTGTTAAGTAGATGCATGATGATCTACTGATATCTATGAGATCCTCTTTGTCAGCCGTTTTCCATAACTCCTCGTTCTCGCTACCGCAATTAGGTTTTTACCTCATCCGCGATTCCACAGTCAGCCTCGCGTCTGAGTCCTCTATGAAATTCCCTGGCGCTCAATCTCATACTTCTACTAAAATCCTTCGATATGTAGAGCTTGGGCAACAACATTCTGTGTCACACCTATGTATTAATCCGAAATCATGAAATCGGGGGCCTATATGTTGTTCAAAGTGTAATCACTGACCGTTATCCGAACCTCATTGCACGGTACAGGATCTGTTTCAAAGGATGGGAGAACTTTCCAGATACGACCGGAAAGGCAGCGAGCACTTAGTCACTTCTATGTGCACTAAAAATTTGCGAAAAGGACCATTGTGAACCAATGCAATTATGGTACTACACGGGCTGCCCCCAGACACGGAGCATAACAGTAACCCTCATTACATCAGCTTCGACACCACGAAAGTCGATATGAACCGTAGTTCAGAGTGTTTAGTCCAAGTATCCCGGCGGCGGCTACAGTTGACAATCTCATTGCCACAACTTATTTTAACAACTGTTGAAGCTGTTGTCTAATCCCAGGACAGGAATAACACTGTGGGATATTGGACAGTTGGCTATTTGTTCGAGTCCGGTGCTGGATTCGGGTCAATTCGTGGACCGACATCCACCACTGGACTTCCCAACTGTGGATCCACCAGTGACTCAATAATGTGATCGGTAGCAGTTAGTGTACAGTTTATCTGTGTTGCGCACACACAACATGCATGCAATAAGACGGTCTACTCCGCAGAAGAATATCCATCACCTTCGAAAAAAACACTGAATTTCATCTTCCCCAATGCCACCTGACACCGCCCTAGTGCCTCCCCAACACAATCTCGCCCCCATGACACCACTAGAACAGGCCTGAGTACTTCCGGATGGTCAACTTTGAAGGTCGTTTGACCCCGATCATCTTTGACCGTTCCTTCTCAATTGTAGCAGTATGTTAGTATCAATATGCTCTTCGAAGTTACATTACAAAGCTTCTCCAGAGTTGCACAACTAGAGTCTCGGACGGTAGATACCGATTTGTGCAGTGCGGGGTCGAGAGAACAGGCCTCTAATTGTGGAAAGATCGCGGCAGTTATAAATGTGTAACTACTGCTTCGCGAGCTCAGAGAAGCACAGAAACGATACTCCCTCTGATTAGTTATCTACTGGTCCCTCTATACTCACACGGAGTTAAGATTGGGTTGGCCGCTCTCATACAGCCGCGGAGTTAAGCAAGTAACCCAAGCAGATAATTCTAACAGCGATGATACATATTATGCGCGTAAAGAAGATGTCCATGATAATAATCTTTGTTGAGGGACGTTTGTTCATGCAGTGCTTAGCCAACCAGGATTTAGATGGCCCTCAGAATCCATCCGGCTCCAGATATTGGCGACTCCGAGGTGGGGGTCAAAGTTGACTGGCGTCAAATGACCTTCAAAGTTGACCGTCTGGAAGCACTCCGGAAACAGGCTCCTGAATGATTAACAGTCTAGAACTTTCTTAGAAGATGTGATAGATGCAGCCAAAGGGTGCAGTCATAAGACCCCCCACACGGTAAAGAGTAAGCTCGTATGCCAACACCTTCCTGGGGTGGGTATGAGGACGACTAAGTCATTTAATGTTACTCCGAGTTTCGGAGAGGCAATGAACCCCCAAACTTAACACCGAAAATCAAAGAAGAAGCTTTCGGTCACAGTCTATGTAGGTAACAACTGCTCTATACCAGGCAAGATTATCGGAGATATCGATATCGTACCAGAAGCAGGGATAGAATTTAGTTTTATACGTGAAACTATCACAGCATTTTCCACAGCCTATGGTTACAGATGGCTGTACTCATACTTCTCTTGATTACGACTACCAAGGATAGAATCTTGAATACCGAATGCCGCTTGGTTACTGGTTACGAATGAAGTTCAAAAGCCTAGTGCACTATCTCCGGTGATACAACACGACACTCAACCAGCCGTCAGGACACCCTAGACTCGACACCCAGAACATGGCGGTACCGTTATTTACCGGCCTTCACTACAGTCTTTTCATCCCAATCCCAGGTACAACTGGAGAAGCAGCCTCACAGCTCCTCTCCTGGGTGCTTCCAGGTAGTTTTGATGTGTGCTAAAATGTTTGGCGGAAATGATCACTGTGTGAACGACACCGTACTCTTTCATGTGGAAAATAGGTTATAGATTCCGGGTGTTGCCATGAGGTTCTCTTGATATTGCAAAGTATGGGCTGACGCAAAGTCGTTGCAAGGCTACTTTTCGTTCCAAGCCATGTGTCGTCACTCGGATGAAGTTCTCTTGCGCTTGTATATTAGAGCCTCAGCCTCAGCCTCCGTGAGACCGATATGAGCTGATGGCAGGGTTCGAGCTGATGCTAGAATACGGGCTGATGGAACTCGGCCGAAGCCTCGGTGGTACGGGATTACGAGGCTCGGCACGAAGAGCTGGTACACAGGACTACTGCGTATATACGGGCCTTCTGCCCTCGAGAGGTCAGCAAGTCAATCAAGAAGTCACCGAACCATCCAAAGTAACAGCGCTCGGAACCGTCGGTAGGCGCGCAATAGGTGTACATATGCATAGAAAGTTGGAGGGTCATTCGAACAAGTTTCGAAATGTTGCTACACCTTAACTAAGCAGCCAGCCTCGTATAAACCCACCGACTTTCCAGCACTGCTGCATTTTCTGCATTCGATACACATAAACGAAGAGACGTCAAAATACATTGATATCTGGCATCGGAAGGAGATGGCTTTTCCACTGGGCTGAATGGAGTCGACGTCACAACTGGTAGTGAACTATTTGTGAGATGAAAACGAAACTGAACAGACACTCTTTCGATATGATTTTTGGAATCACACAACCACCGCCGCATCCATACCCCTAAAAGCTCCACATACACTTATGCGTCAACAACCTCGTTCCAAGTATATCATACTCCCTCTGCCTAACCCAGGAATCATTAGTATGCCTCAACTTCCCGAACACAGCCGCGCCTTTCCACGCAATAACCTGCATATCTAGTTCTCTTGGAGGCACCCCAATAAGGATCTGCATGTCTCTTCCTAGCTCAATTCTGATCCTCTCCTCGAGGGCATCTCTGAATCCCGGCACCGCGCCCCCACCTCCAACCACCATTATTCCCGCAAAAAAGTCTCGCATCTTCTTTTCGTCACCTTTTGCCGCGTGCGAGATACTGTCGATAACCGCCCTGTCCAGCGGGATGATTGGTACCACTTTGTCGTATTCCTCCCACATGCGCTGCGCCACTTGCCGCGGGGATAGGCCGCCTGACGCCGCTGAGACACCGCCGGCGATGGAGCCGTTGGCTGTGATTTCGCCTTGGCCCGAGGGCGTCGCGATTCCCGGGACGGGAGTGGCCAATTCTGGCCCTGGAGATCCTGCGACCGATGAGCGCGGGGTTATGTCGGTCGGATTCAGGTGTGCGCCGAAGGGACGGGGAACGGGAGGTTCCGGCGCACTGTTGGCAACCTCGGTGAGCTTTGAGGAGAGAGATTGGTATATTGCAGCTTGCGCGGTTGACATGGGGTCATTAGGCATGTTGTCGTAGATATCATAACTCCTCTCCCAGAGCGTGCGGCGGCCGGCGAGTTTGTGCGAGTGATTGGTGAGGGTAGGGTTAAAATGGCTCTTTGGAGCAAGGTAGATCTCGTCGTAGGTGCGGAAGGTGTATTTCTTGGTGTCCTTGTCTGGGCGTCTAAGATGGAAGTCATGGTTTACAACATTAACGTCAACATCTGCGAGGCTGGTGAGTTTTGATTTCAGTTCTTCGGCGAGGAGGAAGTCGTATCGTCGCCAAAGGTTGATGGATTTGTAAGGGAAGGAGTTTTGGAGGATGAGGCGGAAGAAAAGTTCGGTTATATCTTGTCCGCCGTATTTGAGGTTTACCCTATAAGTGAATGTTAGGTGGGTCCGGAGGTGGGAACAGAGTGACGAACCGTGATTCTGTCACACACATGCCTTCGTCGACGCAGCAGACGGAGGTTTTTTGAGCCCCGACATCGACGATACAAGCTTGAGAGAAGCCGGCACCAAACGAAGCTGCGACTGATTCCTGGGCAATGGTTAGCACCGGCCACGCCGCAGGATGGTTGGCTGTACCTGTATTATGCAAATTTCTGCGAATCGGATCTCCTTCATCAGCATCTCCACCATGTCCGTCACATAACTCCTCTCGTATAGATCCGGCACCACTAGTACTGCCCTATAGTTTCCCAACTCCTTCTTCTCTAGACCTAATTCGTTCTTGATCCCTTCTTCGATGATAATCTGTATATCTTCTAACAGCCTTCGTTTTGAAGTATAGTCCTTTTCGTTGAGCCATCCATAGCGAATTGGCCATAGCAGCTTGTACCTCGGCGTCGATGTATCAGGGATCCTGAGAGCCTCTTGACCGACATAATACTCCTTCGGGTTGTCTTTTGACACCTCCGTCCACTCAACACGATATGGATCATTGTGTTCCTTGATGGTTTCCGGTACGGTGCGGCGATTGTATGATAAGACAAGTTCCTTGGAATTTGGTAGCATACGTCGCTTGTTTGATCGCATCTTTTGCTTGAGTTCTGTTGACATTGCACTGATTCGGGTATCAAACTGTTTCCCAGTCAGTAAGCGCGTTACGCACAACGGATGGGTGATATACCTCTCGGTCCTTCTCCACAGCTCCCACTACCTCTTCATCGTCATCATCCATATCCACATCGCCGTCCGCGTCAAGTTTTACCCGCTTCGGACACCTCTCCTCAACCTCAAACTCAGCCTTCTCCTCTCTCCGCGCGATAACGTTCGGAATACTCTTCGGCAGAGCATCGCTTGCGAATCCCAAGCGCAAATTTTGCGAGCCTGGGTGGATCACGATAATCTTGCTCCCATACCGAGCAACCTCCTCCTCTTCCGCGACTTCGTCCGGGACTTTCTGCTCATCAACCGTCATGGGATCTCCTGTAGCAACTGCGCCGGTAGGATCGCCGGGATTCTCGCGCCCCTTCTCTAATGCTGCGACTTGGGCGCGCAGGACTTCCTCTTGCTGCTCACGTAGCACCATGATCTGGTCATCTCGCTTGAGGTATTCTCTAAGGCTATTCAGCAATTGAAGAAGTCGTAACGGTGGAGAGGAGCGGACGTGTAGTAGTTCTTTTGATTTATCATGGGAATGACGGGCCATGAGTGGTTGCGCAAATTATTGTCGGTGCGTTCGAGACCTGCGGAATGTCAGTAAGTCCGGTGGTAGGAGTTTATGAACCGTACCCTCTTCCTTTAGGAGGGTCCTTCCGGACTTTTTGGGAGGGGCCATCCCGGAGGTGATGTCGGTGGTAAAGTGATTCTAACGGGCGGCGGAGGAATGGAGGCGATGGGCGGATATTGTGCGGTAACAGATGAGGTGCTGTTTCAGCTGTCCGGCAGTGATTTGTTTTGAAAATTAGCGTCGCTCAATTCGCTCTTTGTGGGCAGGTGTGTAGTCGAGATGGTTGGTTGCGGCTCGTCAAGCTCAAGCTTTGTTCCTTTTTTTGATGACTAACAATAATAAAGGAGGGCGTCATTTCCTCTGTGGTGTCCACATCTCCACAACTCTATACGAACAACGGCCATCTCCACCACTGCAGCTGCGCTCCATATTTCTTCCGTTTCCAGTGTCTTCTTCGTCTCCATAATATACGCACAACATGGGTGCTTTCCAGAGCATTTTCTCCCGGTTATGGTCAAAGAAGGAGGTCCGCATACTGATACTGGGTCTTGTATGGATCTCTTCGCAGCCTGCTCGTTTCCCTGCAAGTTATGATCTGATGGACTGTGTCTGTAGGATAACGCGGGAAAGACTACATTACTTTATCGACTCAAGGTATGCAAGCGAAACTGCCACCGTGGCTCCCCCGCCGCCCCTTTCACCGCCGTTCCCCTAGCCAAACAGCTATCACCATGGAATCTACGTTGCTGAGCTATGGTATGTGAATTATAGATAGGAGAGGTAGTCACAACTGTTCCAACGATCGGATTCAACGTTGAAAGCGTCACCTACAAGAACCTGAACTTTAACGTCTGGGTATGCATGTTTCCACCCCTCCCGGAACTTCAGCTAATCCACACCTTAGGATTTGGGTTCGTGTTCCCCGCCGTTACAAAACAACTCGTGACTAAACTTTCCACAGGCGGTCAAACTTCAATTCGTCCCTACTGGCGCTGCTACTACGCCAACACGGCGGCTGTAGTCTTTGTGGTCGATGCGACGGATCACTCACGACTCGAGACGGCGGCGGAGGAGCTATCGGCAATGCTAAACGAGGAGGAATTGCAGGACGCCGCGTTGTTGGTCTTTGCGAATAAACAGGATCAGCCGGGGGTCCTGGGGGCTGCTGAGATCTCAGAGGCGCTGAAATTGCCGAGTCTCAAAGAGAGGAGCTGGAGTATCTTTGGGTGTTCGGCTGTTACAGGGGAGGGTAAGTTCTGTCCCTGGGGCCTGGTTGTACAGATTAAGCTGACAGGTGTTGTAGGAGTCACAGACGGTATGGATTGGCTAGTGGTATGAATTCCGTTCTCACCCTCCCTCAACCCTTTCGATATTTCCCACCGCTACAATAGCATTTAGTCTCCACCATTCTAGACCCGGTCCAGCTGACAATACCAGAAAACGGTCCAAGACGCGCAGTGATAGGATTTATGACAATGGTCGAGTGAGTGTGAAGTGGATGTTGGGGTTTGCGGTGAGCCATTACAAATCCACATAAAGCATAGGAGTAATATAGTGTAATCCATCAAGGCATTGGCATTGCGTCACTTTGTTCCATGATATTGCTCCTCTGTTCTTCTGTGTGGTTTTTAATGTTTTTTTTTTCCTGGCGCTGCGTGATCTTGATTCTATTGTTGTGTTCGTGTGTGCTTTGAGCGTTTTTCATACATACTACCGTTTGATGTAGCGGGGAGCGAGGAGGAGGGAGAGAGAGATAATGTCTATATATATTGGAATTGACCGTATCCATTCAGATGGGTGACATCATTGTTTGTGGCCTCGGTTCATGCAGTGTGGTGTGGATATCAGGCATTAGAACTCCCGCATGAGCTCTAACATGTATTTTATCCAGTGGATACGAATTGGTTTCAGTCTCTTTCATCTGATACTCGCTCTAACTGGATATCTTTGTAGCAAGGGTGACAGGTCGGCGGGGAGAGAACGGAAGCTCTGACGCGAGTTGGATTTACCCGCGCCTAACCGACACTGAACGTTCACACATGGGCGAGATCGCGGTTGCTTATAATTGTTTCTAGTGCCCTCGACGGTCTGACGAGTTTTTTCCATAGCACGAGTAATGCTTATGATTACAATTCCTGTTACTGATACAATTCGTTGAGCTTGGAAGTTGAGCTCGGGGCGAGGTAGAGGTCGGACTGGACTACCGGACGGGGGTAGCTGCCGGCTAAGGTTGCCGAGAAGGCTGAAGCTTTATGGCGGAAGTCCCCGACGGGCACATACGGGAGAGCCCTATCGACGGAGGAGCTGTGGTGTTTGTTTGTGTCAGAACACATTTTGAAACTGGAGTGGCCACACACCGGTTCTACGCCTGTCAGGATTACGTGCATGTATATTTGAGAGGATGTTGGAGGAGTCTAGAGTACGGCGAGGAAGTTGAGTAAAGAACGGCCGCCCCACATGACGCTAATGTACCCCATTGATGCTCTATCACCCGCTCAGGCAGAATTGCCAAACCGCGGCGAGCTATTGGTCGACGCGGCATCTGCGTCGGTTGTCTAGACCAGCTATGATGGTTTCTAAGAAGGTACCTGGACCGGGAGTGCATAGCTATAAGTCCGGAGCTCCCCCGTCCATCTCCCCAACCTTTGCTCTCACCTACCCCAAGGACACACCACCAACAACACTCCAGAACCGAAACAACTGCAACCATGGTCAAGGAATACAGTGACTCTCCCGTCTACACCACTAGCAATGGCTGCCCGGTCATGAACCCCCAGGCCTCTCAGCGCGTTGGCGAGAATGGGCCTCTCCTCCTCCAGGACTTCCATCTGATCGATCTCCTCGCCCACTTTGATCGCGAGCGGATACCAGAGCGGTATATTCCCCTGCCCCTGCCTTCCGCCTTCCCTTCATACTATCTCTGCAGTACTGACATCACGATTGTAGGGTCGTTCACGCTAAAGGAGCTGGTGCCTTCGGAGAGTTCGAGGTCACAGATGACATCTCAGACCTTACATCGGCAGATATGTTCTCAAAGGTGGGTAAGAAGACGCGAGCATTGGCACGCTTTTCGACCGTGGGTGGAGAGAAGGGTTCCCCCGATTCAGCAAGAGATCCTAGAGGCTTTGCCGTCAAGTTCTACACCGAAGAAGGGAACTACGATTGGGTCTTCAACAACACACCCATCTTCTTTTTGCGGGATCCGAGCAAGTTCCCGGTTTTCATCCATACGCAGAAGAGGAACCCACAGACGAACTTGAAGGATGCTACCGCGTGAGTCGCCAGATAAGCATTGCGTGGGAGAGAGAATTGGACTGATGGAATTAGGTTTTGGGACTACCTCTCGCAGAATCAAGAGTCCGTGCATCAGGTTATGCACCTCTTCTCGGATCGTGGAACCCCCTACTCATACCGTCACATGAACGGCTACTCGGGTCACACCTACAAATTCACCAAGCCCGATGGCACCTTCTGCTATGTACAAATTCACCTCAAGACTGACCAGGGCTCTAAGACACTTAACAACGAAGAGGCGGCCGCACTCGCCTCGTCGAACCCAGATCATGCAACCGAAGACCTCTTTAACGCCATTGAGCGCAAGGAGTTTCCCTCGTGGTCCGTCTACGTACAAGTCATGACGCCCGAGCAAGCCGAGAAATTCAAGTACAGTATCTTCGACCTCACCAAAACATGGCCGCAGAAGGAATTCCCGCTCCGCCGCTTCGGAAAGTTGACGCTCAACAAAAACCCTGAAAATTACTTCGCAGAGATCGAGCAGGCTGCATTTTCGCCCTCGCATCTTGTCCCCGGTGTTGAGCCTTCTGCAGATCCCGTCCTTCAGAGTAGACTCTTCTCATACCCGGATACCCACCGCCACCGCCTCGGCGTCAACTACCAGCAAATCCCCGCAAACTGCCCCCTCCGCGCCTTCAACCCGTTCCAGCGTGACGGCGCGATGCAGGTCAATGGCAATTACGGTGCAAACCCCAATTACCAGTCTTCATTCCGCTCAATCACTTATAAGCAGGGCTCCAACCACGACTCCCACGAGCAATGGGTTGGGTCTGCCACTAACTTTGCCTTCCGCGTTTTCGACACCGATTATGAACAGGCGAACGGTCTGTGGCAGGTTTTGGGACGTACTCCGGGGCAGCAGGATAACTTTGTGCACAACGTGTCGGTGCACTTGAAGGGTGCTAGATCCGAAGTACGGGAAAGAACGTACGGCATGTTTGGAAAGGTTGCGAAAGAATTGGGAGAAAGGATCAAGATGGCGACGGAGGAGAATGTTAAGAAAGATGAGGAGTTGAAGGCGAAGTCACAGCCGAGATTGTAAGAACTGAAGTAATGGATTATTGAACGTTGGGGGTAATGTGCTACGATGTTATGCAGAGTTGATTATTTCTCGTGTTGGTAATTTTTTTCGAAACTGAGCCTTGGAAGCAGCGCTGTAATCTTTAAATCAGGACACAAGTGATCTTAGGTGTGTGCGTTTTGTGTACTACATAGACCTTGTACATCATATCATGATCCCCACATGGTGTTGCGGCTCTTTTGTGATAAATGCCTTTGTGTCACCAAAGCTCATGTAAACAACACCTCCCCCTTCCCCTCCCCGGCACTACTAACATCACCAGCGGAGCAGCAGCAATGGACGTTCTGTCGCCCTCAAAACGACGGCGCCTCGCCGGTCCATCAAAACAATACGATAGACAACACAACAGCGGCTTTGGATTCGCGTCACGTACGGGGACCAACACGACAATGCGATCAGACAGCGGACTCGGCCCCGAGGTTCCTTCGCCCCGGCAGCATCTACGCGTACTCCCCACGGGGCCACCAGCAATCCTCACAGAAAATACGCCACAGGAAGCACCAGCCAAAGAATCATCGCGCAAGATCACCGAAGCATTGATCCTTGCGGACCGCGCTGCGATTCGCGAGATGCAACAGGAGATCGCAAAGCTTGAGCAAGAACACGCTCGTGCCGAACGCAGGGAGATGGATAAGGAGGAGCTTATGTACTTCACCACTTCTTCCCTTTCTGTCCTTAGGGCTAACACAGCGCAGCGCGCGCCTCCTCGCCGCAAACGACGCATCCCTGACGGTCCCCGCAACCCCGCGCTTCACCGTTACTGCAGACCCGGACATCCCCTCTGCGCTCCCGCTCCCCGTTCCCGACCCCCTCCCGCAACTCCGCGCTTTCAGCTCCCTCACCTTCACCCACACCCGTGTCACCGCGCTCCCACCGGGTTTCCGCCGCGCCCACGAGATCCGCGGATACGCGGGCGACTATGGCGTTGGAATTCTCGACTTCTCGCTGAACATGGTGGTCGACACCGCCGCTGAAGCCGTTGAGGAGCTGCAGGGGAGTGTAAGCCATTGGGCACGCGGGGAGTTGACAGAATTTATAAATGAGTACGTCCCCCCCTCCTCCCCGGGGGTTGTGCTGATGAGATAGGTGTGTGGCGAACCGGGACCCGCATTCCCTCCTGTACGCGATTAACTCGTACCATCCGCTTTGCGCGCTGCGCGCAAAGGTGTTTGCGGGTTTGTGCAACAAATATCCCACGCTGCTGCCGCAGTTTACGAAGCGCCGGTGGTCGGCGTTAATGGGGGTTCAGACGTTGTGTTTTTCGCGGAGGACGGGGAAGAGGAGGGGAGGCACGGAGTTTGTGCTTACGTGGAGGATAAGTGTAGATGATGTTGGCGAGGCGGAGAGTCGGGTGGAGGGTGAGGCGAGGGTGCCGAGTGCTTGTAAGTTCCCCTGGTATCGTGGTTAGGAGGGGGGAGCTAATGGAGGTAGATGTCGAGGTGGATACGGAGAATAGGCTAAGGCAGGTGGGCGTGCTGTTTGCGGATTTGTTGGAGGAGAGGGGGGTTAAGGGTGCGGTTGCGTGTATGGTGGAGTTGTTTTTTAAGGGGGAGGAGGGCGTGCGGAAGTAAGGTGCTGGGTGGTGTTTGGGTGGTTTTGAGGTTTATGGGGAGGTTCATGGGGTATCACTCTTAATTTTTTTGCGTACTTTGGTAGGACTTCAAGTATCGACTTAAATTTTCTACCGTATACTGGCTGTGGAGAGATCAACGGCGCTGAAGCCAGTCTTTTTCTTGGTGTGTGTATGGAAACTGTCTTGGTTCTTTCGCTTCCGGTACTCTACAGGCACCGGGAAATTATGAGGAAAAAGTAGAGAATTGGAGCGAATTGTATTAAGGTAAATACAATTTCCTCCAGTGGACCTACAATTTCCAGCTACATTGACGTGTAACTTTCATGTTTCGCGTAATTTTTTGATTAATTGTCAGTAGTCACCGTCTGCAGCCACATCATGATGCAAGCCCTGAGCTTCTTCGACATCATTTAATGGGCTTCAACAGCACCAGGTCCGCGATGTAGGGCAATGAACGCACGCACATTCCCCCAGCAGACCCGGAACGCAGCCAGAAGACTCCCTACCTAAATCTCAGTCGGAGAAGTGACAACCCCTTGTCGCTCCAGATAAGAATCAGGTCTCTAGAGCCCTCCAAAAACCTCAACACCATGAATTCCGTATTCAGAAATATCACCACATTTTCCATGAATTTCCTTAGTGAACCGGAGTGGGCGATTGTAGGGCATTGTAAGGGAAATGGTTGGGAAATACTCGATTGCATGGGCAATTGTAAGGGAAATCTTCGAGATATTCTTGATTGTAAGGACAATTGTAATGCAAATTGTAGGGTTATTCTTGTTTGTATGGGCAATTGTAGGAAATGCACCAAATATTTCATGGCAATTGTACCCAAGCATTTCCTTCGCCTACTTTACTATGGGGGAAATTGTGACCTACAATTTCTTGCGATTTGTAGAGGTAGGATCACCAAGAAAATATTCCCACCGATTCCCGTAGATACTGACAAGCCTTTTATAAGTCTTCCTACAATCAAGAGCAGGTAGCTTTGGTGTATCTCACGGCTAGTGTTTGCAATAATCCTCTTCACCAACCGCAATTCCCCCACAACATGAGTGTTTCCAATTTCTAAGAGATTCGGCTGTGGTCGAGACGTGCATTTCGGGAAATGGACAAGGTGGAACTAAAATCGGTGTTGGGGACATAATCACTATCGAGGGTACAGCGGTGGTTATAGGATTGGGTTGGGAGTTGCAATTGATCGATGGCCAAGCGTGATGCCGATGTGAACTGCTCGTCGTAGTTCTTTGGTCTACGGCAGGATTGAGAATCTTGGGATGTTTAGTGGTACTTGATGGACGTGCTTTGATTAATAGTTAGGATAGGATCGATATCAGCTAGCTGACGACATATAAAGAATATGGTTCTAAGGTGTCCGCTTTCCAGCATAGCACAGCAAAGAAGCTTCTTTCACGTGGTGAAGGGGGTGTATGAATCTCATAGTGCAAGCTTCGACTGGAATGGTCATCGGATACTCTCATGACACCGCCCCTACAGTATTTGCCTTAACAATTGTTCCGTACGGTCTGCGGGTGTCTTTTAACCCGGAACGGACCCGGTATTTAACGTCTTACCTTACTTAGTCTTACCTGCAGGGTCCGATTTTGCCTTGTTATGGGTAAATTTGCAATGTTGAAGCTGGCCCCAAGGCCAATCACCAATATTTTTTGTTATGTCCAGGCCAGATTCTAAAATCGCAACTCTTTGATCCCATTATTTCCCCATTCCAGACATTCCTTCCCTCACGGCTAAGATATCCCTAAAAGTTGCCAGATATTTTCAGACCGGTCAAGACCCGCAGATTTTTGACTAGGCCAAAGGTCATTTTCATAGGACGGTCAGCTAGGGAGCATTGTTCCGACTTCATTCGGATCCGAATCCCCCCCCACGCAAAATGAACAATACATTTCAACCCCACTCCCTTGTTTATTGTGCCTCTCGCCACGTTTAACGTTCACCAGACGCAATAATAATTGTACACAAATTTACCGAGAAATAGCAATGTCAATGCACTTCTTCCAGAGCGGGTATAGGCTGTGATCGTCAGCTAGCATGGAAGGTTTCGGCTTCCCCGGCGGTATGAGATGCAGGACGTACGCTTAGATGCATACCTGAGGGTACACAAATCGCGGGAACGCCTTATGTAGAGTAAGCTGAGTCCCAACAAAGTCCGGAAGAGGGGATTTTGGCCCGATTTTCCGGTCCTTTGGCACTGTTTTCTGACCCTCATAGTTTTTACTGAAGGGCTTCTGTTTGACCACCAGATTGTTTGTAGACTCAATCAACTCAATCTCTCCTAACAACAGTGAAACCCTAACGAAAGCACTAGAATATACGCTGATGAGGCGCTAGGTGGTGGGCTTCCCCTCTCAATTCACTTGTACAGCTAATCCCAACCTTCTTCATCACTTTCCATAGTGGCCTGAACGCTCTACCCCGAATCCGATCCCGACATCCTTCGGTATCTTCCCACAATCCCGAGCTCCTTGAACACCCCTAGTAGCGTTTCATTAATATGACTCCAGATGTTGAGATGCACCTCCCGATCAAGCTCTCATGGTGGAGGAGCCCAAGGAAGCACTCTGCCGCTCATACCGCTAACCACAATGCCGTCTTTCATGCCTAGGTACATGTTGTACAAATAATAATATCTCTTGCTCACGCCAATAAACTGAGCATTTCTATGAGGTTTTAGGTTTCTGACGATGAAGGATCCTATCAGGGAGCTTTATCTTAACTTTTTCAATAAGTTTTTCAAACGACCCTCTTGTTTCCTCCGGTAGTTTCATTATCAATGGTGGGTGTGGCTGACTTTATGGACGCGATGGTACTTTCGCAATGAACCTTCCCATCAAAACTGTCACAGAAATCATTCCAGTTAGTGGCGAGAAGGCGGTCCCACTGGTTTTGCAAAGCGATGGCTTGGAGTTTTTGCTTGGTCGGTTCAAAGCTCGGGTAGCCGACCACAGCTTTGACAATGGCGTCTAGACTGGCCTGCCTTTCTGGGCTGCTGTCTTCGGAACAATAATGGGACGGAAACAAATGGTATGCTTCGGCTTGAGCCGGTTGGTGAGCTTTATGAGCGCCTCCGGGCATTGAATCGAGAGCCCTAGCCACCTCAAAACTGGCCGCATTGTATTGAAGATCACACTTTCGCTGACTTGCAGGACATCTTCGTCTTCGAGATGTTCTCTGATTTCCTTCACACCTTCAGCTTTGAGAAGTCTTTGCTTGAAGCAACAATACCTTTGCCAGTTCCCCTCCATGGTTATATGCAATAGATTTGATGCGTTTGGCCACTGCGTTAGTAGAAATATACCTCCTAAAGCTTGGACTGCGGTGGGCAAGATCACAGAGGATGTTCTCGGCTTTATTCAGCTTTGTGAGGAGTTCAGAAGCCTCTTTTAACTCCAAGCCACCCGCAGCCTTCTTCTGCCGCTTCTGAAGTAGCTTTTGAAGACAATCATTGTACGTCCCCAGCACCTTGGAGATTGACATATTTTTTCAGGTTCGTGATTGCGCTGTTCCGTACTTCACCAGACGACTTTCCGACCACGTTCGTAAGAGTTTGCAGCTGGGCGCAGTGTTTCTCCACGGAGTTCGGTCCCCTGGGATTAAAACATTAACAACTGCGCCTCAACACAACGATGTGTAGTGTGTACTTACTCATTGAGAATAGTCTTCAGCCACGTGGTCGGTGCAGGCGGGGTTTTCGCTAATGTCGGATATGGGATGCTCTGCGATGAGGAATTCGCACTAGAATTTCTGACTGCGAATATTGTGCTGGGGAGGTCGTCTTCAGATGCCTCTTGCGGGACGGTTAGAATAAGAATGACCGTACCGGTAGGATCACGGACGTAAGTGATGGCTGCCACCTCGACCGTGTCCCTACAGGCAAAGAGAGTGGCAATCCTGTTCGCTTGCACCATGGCGGCTGCATCATCCCCAAGCAGCCGATTGCGCCGCGAAGGACCAGCATTTAGTTTGAGGATTGATAGAAGAGAGCTGCCACCACGGATGAACATCGCGAGCTCATTTTCATCAAGCTGGTTACTAGTATCCTTTTGGAAGATAATATCATGCTCAGTGGAAGCGGGTGTGTGAATCATAAGTCGATGGCTCGTTACAATGGTAGACTTGGTGACAGGTGAGAATGAGTGAGTCGTGAAGTCCTTACTAATGAGTTCTGAGCAGAGGACGGCAAATCTACCATTACCTGCAAGCAATGACGTCAGGCCGCATGTAGACGGCTCATTAAAGAGCAGCTTCGCTGACGCTTGCTTCATCTGGATGCTTCCTTACTGTCCTTTCGCCCAATCTTCGAGCTTCTATGCAAAAAATATATAATTTAGAGAACCTCGAAGCTCCCCACCTCACTTGTTCATGTCGCCCGCCTCACCACATCACCATACCACCACCTAGCCGCGAGCCCTCGCTTGAATACCTGTGACCGACCTACCTACTTGCCTACCTGCCTACCTACCGAACACGCCCCCAATGCCTGACTTACCAAGCACGTTTCTCGGCCGCCTCTTCGGTTGGAACCGATCGAGTCTCGCCGTGCCGCCTCCGCCGCCTGTTACCGTTGCTTCGCCATCCCCTCCATCTGGCAGTGACGCTTGAACCGCTCCATCTGACGCCGTCCGTCCCACCCTTGAAACCTGCAGTGCAGGATCACCATCCATTGACAACGCTCCTATCGGTTGTACCCTTCCCCCGCTCTAAGTAACCCCGTTAACTAACTGCAGTTCTTGCCCTTGCAGCCATTGCTAATGACTTCCACCGCTCGCTCCCATTCGCACCTACCCCTGTCATGAACCTGACCTTATGCTCGCGCGAGGACACAATCACGCAACTGATTGAAATCTTGGATAGTGAATTTGTCGCTCATGTCAGAGGTACTCCTGTCTCTGGTAAGACTACTATGGCGATGTTGCAGGTCGAACGACTCGAAAAGGAGGGTCGGAAGGTGGTTTTCATACGTACTTGGCCATGGGATCAGTATGGAGATCACTACAGGGCAGCCCTCGTTGATGAAGCCCCCAAACAGAATTTGGACCTCGACCCTAGTAAACTTAACAGCTACCTCAACGTTGTGTTCATAATAGACAATGCTCAGTAGACGTACTGATATGAGAGCTTTTGGCTAGGAGTTGCCAGGTAGTAGATGGGGGTCGAAATTTTGTCTTTTTACGTCCTATGGAAGCCAATGGTCCCGTCGACTACCTTGAGGATGGCGTGAAGCGGCACAATTAAGTATTCCGCCGACCCTCTGCCACCCAGTGCTGAGGCGAAATTGTATCTATTCCGCATGATCAACGGCTACCCTGGAGCCGTGAATGGCCTGATTAGATTCTTGCAAGAGGTATCATACGACCTTGCCTAGTTTGAGATGCCGACTATTTGACTTACACTTATTACGATGTAGACGTTCAGAACGTGGATCAGACCAATCCATCGATAGATATTAGTAATGCGGATATTTCCGAGACAATAGACGATATAGATATTGAAGTGTCCCATCAACTGTCCGAACAACAAGAGGCGTATATATTGACGCTTGTCCGTAACCATACTCAAGCCCGCTGGGGCATGCAAAGCGGAAACTGGTGGATGATTTGTTGACCAATTGCTGAGCCTAGACGTTATCGAGGAATGTTCTAGTCTGACAGCTTCAGCAGTTGTACTACTATTTCTAAAACCTTCCTTCGTCATCTCACAACTTACCCCGGTTTAAAGTTTATGCCAAGTCTCGTCTAATGGGTGAGCATGTCGCGTTCCCATTTGCAACGACGACCACTGCACCCACCGCACATCACCACATCACCGTATAACCACACGAATTCCAAATCATGGCCGACAAGCTCCGTGCCACACAGCAACTTGAGCAGCTTCAAGCACGCTATATCGGAACTGGTCATGCCGATACCACAAAATAGCACGTCATTTCTACCTCCTTTGCCGCGTCGCGTTATCTTGATGCTGACGGATGTCATTATAGTGAATGGATCTCGAACCTCCACCGTGACACATATGCATCCTATGTTGGACACCCGCCACTCCTTGAGTACATGGCGATCGGATCCGGTGAACCCATGGCGAAACTTAGAACGAAATTTGTCGAGAAGATGATACAACCCGTGGGGAAGCCGCCGGAGAGGGAAGATTAGCTGGCGGGCAAAGGAGTGAGGTGTGCGGTTGGGTGTGGGGTAGGTGGCATCGAGAAAGGGGGGAGACTGTACGATATTTCTGAGCGGGTAGTCAAGCGACCTGAGTGAGTGGTCAACGGTTTACGAATCTACTTTTGCGAACTGAATGCATGAGTTTTATACAATCGTTCAACTACTGCCAGTAACTGAGTTTTCTCGGTCAAGTGATTTCCAGGCGCACCGGCAGCGTTCCCAAAGAATATGTGCGTACTCTCTGGCAGCTCTACAGTGCGTCGAGGTGCTCCTAGACTTGTCGCCAACGCTCCTAAGTGCTCCCAGGCTTGTCGCCCACGCTCTCGGGTGCTCCCAGATTTCTCACCAGCGCCCCCAGGTGCTCCTGGGTGCTCCGGGAGGCCACTGCAAGGGTCCAATCAACTCCGAGATTGCCAATTGTAGGATTATGCTCCGACTACTCTCAGACACTCTCAGAGTCTCCCGGAGACTTAATTACATTTTACTGATAAATGGAAAATCGCTTTCATCACGCACCACGGATTACATCAATTTAAACGGCTCCCTCTTGGTCTACGGAATGCTCCAGCGATATATCAACAGTTTATGGACAATCTGTGGGATCTTTATGTTGGGTGACAGCTCTCGTTTACATTGACGGCGCCATCATCTTTTCTGATACGTGAAACGAGCATATTGCACATTTGAGGATGAATAGACCGGTGTAGTGTCAGATCAGACTCGGAAATGGGCCATGGCGTGCCATGTATTCATACCAACGTGGAACTTTCGACCATGGTTACGCACAGCTGCTTCAGGTACGGTTGATGTAGATGTAGTTCGAAAGTAACTTTTAAAGAATTCAACAAAACGACGGGATATCTGAATGTGCTACCCTCAATCAATATCTCACGCGGAATCTGGCGCACCACTATACAGTCGATGAGTCCAGCCTGTCCGAGGAAGACACCGCTCATGCCGTTCGGTATCTTTTCCAAAGGGACAATGCGAGCGATAAATGTCATATTTACGATGCGGTTTGAAAGCATAGGCCTGGCATCGACCGAGGTATTCATGAACAAAATAGCTGTTGCGCCCAAAGGGTGTGTACAGTTGCATCCGAAAAGTCTTGACACCATCGAGTCTTTTGGGCCTCCTAGCAACAGGCGTGGCTTAAACTTGATGCCTTTATTAGAGGGGCATACTAACATGTAAAGAAAAATTGTGAAGAAATGTGGAAAGGGAGAATGAAGATTTAGGGTGGTGGTTGCCAGATTCACCTCAAAATTGCAGAGATGGATAATTGCAATTTTACTTGTGAGTCACAACTAGGTCACGTAGAGCCCTAATTTTGGGTGAAAGCACTTCGAGGAGGGCTCGTAAAGCTATTGTATAGAGCTTGTATTAATTCCATCAGCGGTTATAAAGGTCAAAATTGACAAACCTTGGGGAATTTGTTTGTGTCTTCGCACAGTATCTGCGAGTATGCGACAATGTATGGATATTTTCAAGGTAGAATACAGGAGACTATAGAAAATCCACAGGAGATTATCCACTGCTGTAGAGGGGTTATTTAGAGAGGCCTATGACGAGTGGGAGAACATCCCGCAGGAGACTATAGATAAAATGATAAAGGACCTGCCCAGGAGGATGCAGGCCAGTGTGGTGGATGCAAATGGCAGTCATACAAAGTAGCAGCACCTCACTTAGCATGTTTTCTTCCATATTACTGGCCTTGCTTCTCTATTTTATCTGTCTGTTGCGAAGATGCTGTTTTTTGGAGGCCGCTGCGGCTTCGTGCACCATGCCAAGACTTTTCGGATACGACTACATACCGATCCCAGCGCTTGCGAAAATACTGGATTCCCTCTAGTGTACTCTTGGCCAGGTACTTGTCGGCTTTCCAACTTTTTCGTTGTCTAAGTTTCCCAAACTCCATCCCAGTCCTATCGTCACGCATAGTTGCGTGTGTTCGGGTTGAAGTTAGAATGTGGAGATACTGACAATGGACCCGAAAGCTGGGCCTGGGAAGAGGTTATATACAAGCGCGACTCGCATTGTACACTCTACCGCGTCGTCTCTGATCGTGGAATTCACACGATGCTGCTCGCCAGTGGCACAGATTGTCGTACAAGCTGACACGTCCGGGAAATTCGTGTCAAAAAAGGGCCCAAATAATGAGAACAGAGGCCCAATTAACGGGGCCAAGCACCTTAAAATGAGGTCATTTTCGTCAGGGCCATTAGGTAGAGTACTGTCAACGTCGGGTATCATGAAGGCATTTGTTTAGGCAGGTTTAATTGATTCCCTTGGAGGGCATCGGTAGCACTAATTATAAGCAGCGCAGGATAGTAAAAGGTTGTAACCCGAACCCAACGCTTCGGTACTGTAGTTGCATGATTGGCGCATCATCTATCCAGAGATCTTTAGATTAAGCGCGCCTAGTGTAATAGGACCCATGGGTCGTATCGGGAGATCGAAAAGACATCATCGCTGCAAGAGAAGCTTGAGTCTTCAGATTCTAGATTTGAAATCACCAACCAGATTGCTTGTTTCAGTCCGGCGGTCGGTCGACCAACGGGCCGATCCTTCGGTTGGACAAACAGATCACCACGTCACTATTTTTCTTTCTTTTGATGAAAATTCTTGAGGCATTCCCTTCTGGTCGCTAAGGCTTTAAGGCTGATATCCAATTGGATGGCGGAGTTCCGAGCCATGCATGCATACAAACGAGCAGTGACATCGGCTAGACTCGTTCCCTCGTGTATTCTAATAAAATCTCGGTGTAATCCGTTGTCAAGGAGCCTCACCCGGAAATGCCCGCTAACCGACAGCATAGAGATTGGGTTCGGGTTCTTATGGAACCTAGAGTTTGGCCAGTGCATTGAAGGTAGCGAAAGCATTATGCACATTCCGGCACTGTAATGTGGTTTTAAGGCACCTGGGTTGTTGTACAAGTACCCTCCAAATCCTCCAGTAACACTCCCACGTCGGAGCTTCGGGCAAAATGAGACATTGTACTAGTACAATTGGATTTGAGCAATTAGAATGGTGGAAAAGGGTTGTACTAATGTTAAATACCACTATTCAGCTTCCTGTAACTATTTACTATCTCAACCTTCGTGAAGATTGATGATTCGGAGTCGGGACACATAATACACTACGCCTTCTGCAAGGGGCTAGTCATCAGCGGCGCCAGCGTTAAGCGGTCGAACATTCCCCCGACGCGGTACCAGCATTCCCCCGGTGGCCCGGTGCTTACAGCTACCGACGGTCCAATGGCGAATACTGTCCAACGAAGAATCTGATAGTTTTGCCAGCTCTTAGTAGCTACAACCGCGACAATGCATTTACCTAACCTTAGTTTTGTATGAGACTCGCTAATATTCGTCATGGGACGGTCGTCATCATCGGGCGGTTAATCACTGTGACCCTCGCCTCGTATCGACTAGCAATGGAGAGGTTAATTGGTCCCGACGGTCTGTTTCCTACCCCGTATCCCGTGTAACGTACCGGCAGCACCGAAGATATACCAAAATGTGAATTTACGACATAGGCAGCAATGAATAAGGCTTTGTATATAGATCGGTTATCCCCAACTACAGAAGCCTAGCCTGACGTGATAAGACAACAGACATCGCAATGACTTCGACATCACAGAACGATATCGGCACCTTCCAGCCAGAGGGCGCTGGTTCCTCTCGATCTTCCATCAATAGCAAGGGTAGTAGACATGAAGAATGGCGACCGACTACGAGAATGTATATCATTTTCCTGACTATGTGTGTGGTATGAAGATTCCAATCCCTTTGGACGGATAGAAGTTGATGGGCCCAGATCACTCTAACGGCAGCACTTGATGCAACCTCCATCTCCGTTGCGCTCCCTGTTATGGCCAAAAAATTGCACGGCACTGCTGTTGAAGCCTTTTGGGCTGGCACGTCGTTCCTACTGTGTTCAACCGTTTTTCAGCCTGCTTTCGCTTCCTTCTCGAACATTTTTGGTCGCAAACCAGTGATTTTGGTGGCTTTGACGTTCTTTACCGTTGGATCGATCATCCCGGGGGTTGCCTCGAACTTTACGGTGGTACTTGTAGGCCGCTCGATCCAGGGTATTGGTGGTGGTGGGATCATTAGTGAGTTTGATGCTGGCTCTGATAGATACTAATGTTTGCATACTGACTGACGCAAGGTTTAACGGAGATTATTGTAACGGATATCGTCAGTAGTACCGCTTGGGATATCTTACCATGACTACTCTATTTGCTAACTTCCTTCAGGTTCCTCTCAGGCTGCGCGGACAATATTTCGGGTTTTTGTCGAGCATGTGGGCACTTGGAAGCGTGGTCGGACCAATTCTAGGCGGCGGATTTGCGCAAAATGTTACCTGGAGGTGGATCTTTTATATCAACCTGCCATTTTGTGCGATTGCGTTCGTGTTGGTCCCGATTTACTTAAATCTGAATCAGAAAATTGAATCAGTGAATGAGGTACGCATCAGATCCACTATTACCGGAGATGAATCCTAATGGCGGGCACAGAAACTCGCTCGTGTCGATTGGGTTGGAGTGTTTATTTTTGTGGCGAGCACGACATCTGTGTTGATTCCAATCTCATGGGGAGGAGTCTTGTATCCCTGGGACCACTGGCGTACCTTGGTACCGCTGCTTCTCGGCTTTGCAGGTCTGGGGGGCTTCATTGCGTGGGAAATCTATGGTGCACAGGAGCCGCTGATCACGCTGAGGGTTTTCATGAACCGCACCGCTGCTGCTTCGTATATTGGGACTGTGATGCATGGGATTATTGTAAGACCTCCCCCTCTTTTGTTCTCTGGGGAGACACCTGACTGACGGACGACCCATCTATAGCTCTGGGGAATCCTTTACTACCTCCCGCTATATTTCGAAGCCGTAAAGGATCTCAACCCCATCATGGCTGGAGTCGCCATCTTCCCACAGACCTTCACCGTTGCCCCGGCTTCCATCGTCGTCGGTATCCTCGTCACAGTCACTGGTCGTTTCCGCTGGGCTGTCTGGACCGGGTGGGTGCTGACAGTAGCGGGCATGGGCTTGATGTACATCCTCGACGTGCACACCTCCACAGTCAGATGGATTTTCATCGACCTCGTCGCTGGCCTCGGAACCGGAATGCTTTTCCCCAGCATGGCCTTTGCAATCCAGGTACATATCCCCCCTACATACCCATCCACAACTCTTGACTAACCAATTTCGCAGGCCTCTGCATCAAATGAAGATACAGCAATTGCTGTCGCAATGTTCTCCTTCCTGCGCGCATTCGGCCAATCCTTCGGCGTCGCGGTCGGCGGAATCGTATTCCAAAATGCACTGATCAAGCAGTTTGCAAAGTATCCCGGACTCGACGAGTTGATTGCTGGAGGTGCTGCAAAGGATGCGGTGGCTTTGGTACAGTATATTAAGGCTTTACCGAAGGGGGATCCCACCCGTATAAACTTGGTGCAGTCGTATGCGGATGCGTTGAAGCCGGTTTGGTTGGCGATGATGGCGTTTGGTATTGTTGGGCTGGTTGCGAGTGTTGCCGTTGAGGGGCTGAGTTTGGATCGGGTGCTGGTGACGGATCAAGGGATCAGGGAAAAGAAGAAGCAGAGTGAGGAGGGTGATGCGTAGATGGATATATTCTTCTAGACGTGGTAGGGTTTAGGGAGACGATTTACTTTTAATGGCTGTAATGATATAGACGGTATGGTTATACACATGGTTTTCCGCTCAAAGCATTCTCATTGGTCAGAATTGATCGTACCATGGCTAATTTACTCTAAGTTTGACCTCAAACCCGAAACTGCCTGCCCAATTAAGTTCACGAGTTTTGCTCCGATCACAAAGTGTTCTATACATAAAATGTGCACAAATAGGCCCTCTTTGATATTCAGGCCCATTGAGTGAATGATTGTGGAAAAACTGAATGTTTGGGGCATTTTTGTACAGCCAAACCATGAATATTAGAAATATCATAAATCGCCACAGAGCGACAGAGAGCCTATTTATACATATTTTGTATACAACACTATTTGATTCCAGCAAAACTCGCAGACTTATTGAATTTGAGATTTGCTGAGCATGGCCAAGCAGAAAGCAAATGGCTTGGCCACATAAAGCTGAATTTCAGTCTTATACATTAGGTAGTTTGACGCATCGCATAATTCACAGTACGTGGATAAATACTGGAGTTCAGTCCACCATACATATAGAATTTTGAATTCCAGTTCTCCATTCTCTCAGGTGCTCCCAGCAGCACTCGATTTCATACTCTCGGGTGTACTTTACTCCAGCTCCCAGCTGTGCTTGACTGCATACGTGTACTTGACTCGCCCATTCCAAAACATGATTGGCTATTACTCGAGACGGCTCTGCAGATTCCTGACAACACAAGCATTTAGAATTTATCGAGTAGATCATTTGATATCCAACAAACACCTTAATCAGAGGAATATTCATGGAGTTGGCATTGGAGGATAGTGGAGATGGAATTCCCCCTCCTAGTATTACTATTCATCACCCCATGTCAACTCCATGGACCATGGCCCAATTAAGACAATTGTTAAATGCAGAGCGATCTACCCAACGAACTCTAAATGCTCGTGTGCGTAGACCGTGAATCCCCTCTGCCATTCTTGGACGGTGGCCAATCATATATTTTTGAAGCAGGCTAGAGTCAAGTACATCCGATAGCATAGTTTGCAGGTACCTGGTTTTGAGAGCATGGAGTTGAGCACACCTAGAAGGATGGAATCGTGTGCATCTGGGGTCAAGTGCATCTGGGAGGAACGCTAATTACTTGAATTCGAAATTCTATATATATGGGAATTGAAGCCCAGTACTTATGCACATCGACGTGTAATAATTCATATTGCGTACTGTAATTCACGTTAATGTGCCATGATTTGCATCGACATGTAGTAGAGTAATTCACATCGACTTGTATGGTGCCCCGTCTTTGTCAATATGGGTTATCACGTCCAGTTCTCCCTGGGGGTGGTGAAACAGCTACCGGTACTAATTGGTATTATAGATGTGGGTTATACGGAAGGGATTTTATGGAGGCACTGTGGATAAGGGCAAGTCTTTGGGAAAATGTATTCTATACATACTACTCATGCCGTGCGCATACATGTACTCTATTTGACCATACAGCTCCGTCACAAACGTGCTGGTCAACAAGTCACTCCAAATTTTGCAACAGAGTAGGGATATGGGTTAGGGTTACCATAGACGCGTGTCACAGCGATAGTGGTAGCTTTAGATCCCGGCCGGGGACTAGTCGAACACTTAAGTGTTCGTTTCCAATCCAAACTCTCGGGATCCCTTTCAAGGAAATCCTGGGTACACAAAATAATATGTTCTGAATATTACGTTACACACAGCGGATGCATTGTCGACTCACCTTGATATCACGCAAGACAACAACGGCATCATACTCAGTACCCAGGAAGAATAAAAACATCATCACCACCAACATTCTCAATTCCGCAACATTAACACCTCAATGCCTCGCGACAAGAAGCAACCCAAATCCAAATCCGCTGCATCAGAACCTCCCCTGGTCGCAACTGCCCAGCAAAGTCGTTTCCATGCAGACGCTACCGATCCATCAGAGGTCGCATCAAAAGATGTAAAATACACACTTACTTTCTACTTGATTGCGACTGACAATTAGATACACAGCTTGATATCCGCGGGTTACATATCACAGTCAGCCGCCGCGAAATTCTTACCGATGCAGAATTGAAACTACAGTACGGCATTCATTACGCCATCATTGGAAGGAACGGCGTTGGAAAGTCAAGTGCGTTCGTTCTTTAGATATTTCATCGCCAACTGTTGATGTATGTGTAGCTCTGTTGAAGGCGATTGGCGAGAAACATATCCCGGGAATTCCAACGAACTTGAGGATTCTACTGCTTGGGCAGACGGTTGCTACGGAGAAGGGCGATGACGCTTCGAATGCAACAGAAACTGTGCTGCAGCATGTTGTTCGAAGCGATACTTACCGGGAGCAGGTGTTGAACGAGGTTGATTGTATGATAAACGCAAAGTATAAGATGTTATGGTACTTACTGACTAGCATTTGTGTAGTATTGTCTACGGCGTTGGAAAGTACCTCCGATTCTTCGGCAGCGGCAAAGGCGGCGCGCAAGCTGAAGTTTCAACGAAGGAACCGCGATCTGGAAGAGGCGAAGAAGATTGCAGCTCGCAGAAGCGGATCCCGGGGACTGAAGGCAAGAAAGGAGTTACGGGAGCTGGAAGAGGAGTTGAGAATGTCTGAGCTGTCGTGAGTTTCATACTTTATTTCCATTGGTGTTGATACACTGTTGATTTTGTCCTTAAGGCTCGAGGAGGACGAGACCCAGCTCGGAGAAGAAATAATTGCTGAGGAAACTCAAGAAGCAGTGCGGATGCTCCACGACCTTGAAGCCTCCCTAGAAGCGGTATGCCCACCCACGCGTTTTACACAATCCAAATATATCTACTCTCTTCTCCGATTCTTCCAACCCCTCAATTCTTTCCAAACTCAATGCTGGCTGAAATGAACAATTTTGCATGGAATCACTAACCTGCAATAGATGAATGCCTCCAGCGCCGACTCACGAGCGCGTACGCTTCTATTAGGCCTTGGATTCCCACCATCCACTATCGATGGCCCTCTCTCCTCCCTTTCGGGCGGCTGGAAGACCCGATGCAACCTCGCTCGCATCCTCTTCCAACCTTCGGATTATCTTCTCCTCGACGAACCCACGAACTTCCTAGATCTTGCCGCAATGCTCTGGTTGCAAGAATACCTTCAAAATCTGCCCACCGCAATCCTGGTCATAACCCATGACCGAGAGTTTGCCGACGCAGTGGCAGAGGAGCTCCTCGTCTTCCGCGATAACGGACTCGAGCACTTTCATGGCAATCTCTCCTCGTATGACAAAGCACGGCGTGACCAGCAGCTCCGTATGAGTCGAATGAAGGACGCACAGGAACGACAAAAGGCACATATGACGCAAACCATTCAGGGCAACATCCGGGCCGCCAAATCTTCGGGTGACGACAAGAAGCTAAAACAGGCCGCATCCAGACAGAGGAAACTTGACGAACGCATGGGACTAGAAGTTTCTGCCAAGGGAACTAGGTTCAAGCTCAATCGCGACCTTGGCGGATACCATTTGAGTCGCCGTGACGAAATCGAGGTGCCGACGGATGATCCTGCTGTAAAGTTATCTCTGCCTAAGTCACCGCCCCCCTTGCGGTTTCCGGGAGTGTTGGTGGCGTTTGAGCGCTTTGGGTTTCGCTACAAAGGGGGCAAAAATCGGGTACTGGATGATATAAACTTTGCTCTTCACCCTGGTGCAAGAATGGGAATCTTGGGATTAAATGGTGCCGGGAAGTCGACATTGCTGTCCCACATAATTGAAGGATCAGAACCGGTAGGCACTAGAACTGGCACAATCACACGACATCCAAAGGCGCAGGTGGGATACTTCTCGCAGTCGGCGGTGGAGGATCTACAAGACCTTGGAGATCGAGAAAAGACTGCAACAGCGTTGTCGGTGCTGATGAACTGCGCGGAGGGAAATCTTTCGGAACAGGAGGCGCGATGTCTCTTGAGTTCACTGGGATTGCAAGGACGTACAGCGTCGGATGTTCCCTTATCGTTGCTCTCTGGTGGCCAAAAGGTAATTGCCTCCACATCGTCTTGTTTTCGCCGCTAACATCCTACAGGTGCGTCTGGCACTTGCACAACTCATATGGTCGCCGCCGCACCTTCTGGTTCTGGATGAGGTGACTACACATCTAGACTCGGATACAATCATAACGTTGGTGAAGGAACTGAATGCGTATGAAGGCGCAGTGCTGGCGGTTACACATGATCGGTTCTTTATGCGGACGGTGGTGGAGGGAGAGAATCCGTATGACGAGGATGAAGAGGGAGAATGGAATGAGGAAATGAAGGGGGATGTTTGGCTACTCGAGAAGGGACGGATGAGAGTAATAGCCGGGGGTGTCGGTGCGTGGGAGAAGAAGGCGTTGAGGAAGAAGGGGAAGGGGAGGTGATAGAATGAAGAATGTACTGTAGAATTGAGGGATGGCGCATAGTTGCAAAATGGTCTTCCAGAGGTAAAAAGGTGATATCTCTACGGTCCTGATACGAGGGGTTTTTGCATATTCAAAGCCGCTCAAATTTGCCGACTGGCGTTAAGTTGTGGCACACATGAGTTACGGTACTGAAATCGAACTTTAGAGTAGAGCATTTAAGGCCGTTATGATATCAATCATTGATGGGGAGAAGAGTCGATAAGCTACATCTCGGGTTGAGGAAACAGTATTTTAATGACTAGTGATGCTAGATGCTCTTTGGAGGAGCTCAACATCACTTGAGACGAAAATAGGCTGACAGATTGACATTTAGAATTCATAAAGTAAGCCCACATTACTGCCCCTCTTTTCCCTTCCCTTCCCCCTTTTCCCTTCCTTTATCTACTCCCCCATCAGCCTCACCCTCTCCCCCCCTCATTTCACTCACTTCAACATCTCCCTAGCCTCCTTATCAAGCGGGCCCTCAGGGTTCGAGGACAATCCGCTGAGCTGGTTATCGCTCGCGGTCTTAGGGCCCTCTGGGTTTTGGCGAGCCCCCTGGCCGTGTGCGCTCGATGGCTGGCCAATCTGGGAGTCTGCCTGTTTCTCGGCTGATGGTGATTGTCGGCCTTCGGTTGACGATTGAGGGTTGGAGGTTTGGGAGGTTGACATTGTGTGTTGTTTGTGTTCGTGGTAGGTAGTGGTGGATGGTAAGTGGTAATTACTTAAGTATGTAGACGATGTGGGACAGTGGTAGCTGTTGGTGAATGGTGGTGATAAGGAGAGGGAAGAAAAGGAAGAGAGGAAGGGAGAAGGAAAGGTATTCAAGAAGGTTGTGTTGCGGATGGGATGATGTCATAAACCGACGTCATTCTGGCGGCGGGACCTGCCAAGAAATTCAAAACCCTGTGGGATAAATGTTATGACGCCCGCCGCCCTCTCGGCTAGAGTAAAATGATTGGCTTCACAGGGACTGGGTGTTATGGCTGCGAGATCACCAGCCCGGTCAGAAAGGACGAGTGCGGCGCAGTCGCACCACAGTCCCGACAATGCTGCCTCGCAGGAGTACGCGATGATTTATGTAGTATGCATTTATCGACCCATTAGAACTTTCCGAGGGGAGAATAAGATCACTGGTGGTGGTAGATATTTCAATGGTTGACGGGAGATAGTAGCAGCATCTCAACTCTATTCTTCGCAACACACTACACACAAAACGCATTTCCACACAGAACAAAGAGGTAAGAAGTAGCATCAGTGAGGGGGCAAGTAAAACACACAACAAAGCAAATGTAAAAGGAAGAGGTGTGGTTGCGATGCAACAGTGAGAAGAGGGAGGGAAGTCAATGAACGGGCCGGCCCACAGGTACGCTACTCAAACGCCCTCGCTAGCAAGACATATCCGACAACAACGACCAGACCCACTACAACGCGATGCCTTCTCAACCAGCCTTCGCCCCTAGCGACGACAACAGCAGCCTGTTGCGGGCCACCACTACCGAGCACAGGCTGTACCCTCCTTCTCACACCTTCTGCCTCTGTCTGCATCGGCACCACCTCCACCGCAGTACCCGTCAACGGATCGATCCCCTTCTCCTTCATCCAAGCCCAATTTTCATCATCAACCTCTTTCCACTCCTGCCGAAACCGTTTTCCAGCATCGCCAAGCCCCGTTTTCCGCCCCGCAATGATAGTCCCCGCATGCACTACGCGTCCATCATCCAGCCTCACCCCGCTCCCGCCACCCGTAGAATTCCACCACCGTGAGTTCTGTGCCAAAACCTTACGCTCACGCTCACTCGCCGAGATACTCCCCGTCGTCATCTCCTCACTCGTCATGAATGACAGCAACCCGATCAGGATCGTCGACACCTCCCATGCCGGGTTGAAGCTCTTCGGATGGAAATCTGAGATACTGAGACACAGACGCGTGCTGGTTTGGAAACGGCCTGAGGGGGTGATCATGCGGATCGCGGGTGGTTTGAAGGGGTAGTCGGGGGGGAAGATCAGGGTGCCCCAGTATTGGCCGCCTTCGTAGGGGGTTGCTGGAGGGCCTGTTAAGAGGTAATGCCATTCCAGAATATTGGTTTCCGACGGGTGTGCGGAGATGTAGGGAGGGGGGTTAGCGGCGATGGCTTTATATTCGCGGGTTAGCTAGGTATGGGTTAGTAGGCGCCGCAAGGGGAGGGAAGGGGAAGGCTGTACCCGTTTGTTGGCCGCGACAGTGGCCATGATGGCGATAGCCGAGGGGATGTGAGTGGACACGCGGGTGGAAGAAGGATCTTTCTGGTTATGATGGTGGTCTGTGGTAGAAGGCGGAAGGTCGAGGAGTAGTGCGGAGGGGTCAAGTAGTGAAGGTGGTTGTGGTATAGAGTAGTGTGGTGATAGGGAGAAGCTCTCGTGCCTTAGCGTCGATGGGGAGAAACAAGCGAGCTGCATATCCAGTGCCAAGCTACATCATCTCATCACTCGCAAAACGGTGATCATTATCCGAAATCAACCGGTGAATAAATAGAACAGTTAACAACCGGGGACACCGGATATGCAGTAAATACCTCATCCACAGCGCGAGAGAGGACCCTGGGCGGAGCAGTATGGTACATATCCATCTATTTCCTCTACCTAATACTCTACATCCCACCCACTTTTCCCACGCCACACTAGGATCCAATTTAAACAGCTATAATAACCCACAATGTACAAAGAAACGAACAAAATCCACCTATAAGAAACTGATGCCGACCCCAAACTGTAATCCCTTCCGACCCTTCTCCTCTGCCCTCTTGACAACCGGCAACGCAAAGTTCAGCTCGAATCGTGCCACTGGGTGAGCATACACCAGCCCCACCCCCGCCGCAATACTGGGGTATCCGATCCCAATCTCCCGCACTGCATTTACAAGACCCTGCTTCACATCTCCTCCCTTGTTTCCGATTCCTTGCATCCCCACTAATCTTCCGCCGTTCACAAAAGCCTGGAATCGGAATGGACTGTCCGCACCCAGTCGGGGAAGCGGTAGGAACAGCGACGCTCCACCCGCAACATATACGTCTCCACCCACCGCATCATTCCCATCCCTAGGTCCCAGACCACTTTCGCGGAATCCACGAATATCGGTAGCACCGCCTAGGAAGAACCGATCGTTGATACGTGACGGTTTTACGGGCTGCTGGTTCTCGCCGAAGCCGAGGGGGAGGGGACACATTATGCCGGCGCGAAGGCCTGTCGAAAATGAGATTCCGTGTTTGAACGAGCCGGCCCTTTGGATTTCGGCCTCATTCTTGACGAAGGCAACGTCGCCACCTAGCCCGCCAAAGCCTGCAATCTCGGTGGAATTCTTGAGAAGATAGCCAGTGGTCGGGAGAAGCTTGTTGTCACGGGAGTCCTGGGTGATGGTGTGTGTAATTGAGCTCTTCACGCTGTTGCCGGCGTCGGCACGGATGCTTGTCGATGCGTTAGCGGAGAGGTTCGTGATCGTCCGTAAGACTCCCGTGTATCCGAACTCGTGCTCGCCGTATTTTCCCAAAAACTTCAATCCTGCGCGAACCCCCTTCATTGCTTCCTCGTGCGAGGCAAAGTGGTGGTTGCTCCGAGAGCTTGCGAAGGCACCGATGTCGGCAATGGTGTCAGGGTTTGCTGCAACCGGCGTCGCGAAGGTGACTTCGTACGAGGACCGAGCCCGATGGCCAACGTCGGCGGTAGAGGTCGCCGTGGACGCTGAAGCGTAGAGGCTCTCCGCACCACCAAAAACATTGCGGATCGTAGCATTAAGATATCCGCCTCCCTCGGCATTGCCGAGCTCCGTACCGGTCTTGAGTAGCAACCGTCCACGCTCTGAGACGGAGAGGTCGGCAGAGATCACAGTCCGGTCGTTGGTAGCATTAGACCCTTGGTCGAGGTACATATTAATCGTCGGGTGAAAAATGCCTTGCCCACGTCTATCAGCGGCGAACCCCCACTTCCGGACAACCACATCATACCAAACCGATGCAGCTTATCCGTAGTTCTCTGCAGCTCCTCCATTGCCGTCTTCAGAGTATACCCGCGCTGCTTCTCCGCCGAAAGAGCATCGGCAAAGACACTCTGTAGAAACCCCTTTCTCGTGTTCTTGATGCCATGTATCCGGATATCGGAGATCGTCACCGGCAACGTTGAATTCTCGTCGATCTACCACTATCAGTAATAACTCTCCCCCTCCCCCCCCGTATACGCACAAGCTCTGCTAGCCGTCTTTGAGCCTTCTCATACTGTGCGCGAACTCGCTCCTGTACGGCCTTCTCACGCTCTGAGATAACGGCGGGATCGACGGCCGATTTGAGTCTGTCGAAGACCTGCAAATTTCATGAGTCAATTTCTGACCCATCGGGGTGCCCGGGGAGAAGTATTTCGTACATCGCCATCAGGTGAAAGAGGGGACGCCATTGAAGGGTTATCTATGGCTGCAATTACGTAGTTGGTCGGATTGGCCGAAGATTTTCGATGTGCTGGAAAATGACGGCGGGAACGGGCGGTGCAGGGTTGAGGGTTGTAAGGTTTACCCGGTCCAAACCACATGATGGCACTATCTATTGTCGGATGCTTTTTGGTGACTCTTGAGCTTGGGGTCGATTGTTGGGTAATCTGGAAATGGAACGCAAAGGGCTTTCGATGTTCTAGAGTAAAGAAACAGGCTTATTTCTCTACGAATATTAGGCTCGACTCGGCTCACGTTTATCACTGGCAGCTACTCTATCTGATTCAAGTGAAAAACTCTCTGAAATGATAAAGTACAGACAAATCACACTACTGCATATCCATGAAAAGAAATGAAAAAACCCCACGATTATTGCCGCCATCCCACCCTTTTGGCCATCTTTCGACTTTCTTGTTTCTTTTGCTGTAGCTCGAGGAAATAACTTCTTAGCAAGAACTTGGGCGTTCTTTCATTCAAAAACACCATCGAGGCGTAAGTCTACCTCCTTCATGTTAGACATGAGACGGTGGCCCCTGTGAATTAATCCATCCTTATTTTATCCTTATCTTTCTTACAATTGGCATACGTGCCGGTTATCTTAGTGGGGATGAGTTCTGGATTGTCTAAACTTGTAATACCTGTCAGGTATATGAAAAGCTTGTGGATCTAATGTGTAGTTTCTTGTGTATCGTTGTGCATCTAAGTTCGGAATTTTGGAGTCGGAGTTTTATCTGTTTGCGTGCTTCGTGGAACGTAACTGTGTGTGCGTCTTCGCCTGCATTAGATTTTATATCTGTGTATGTCAATATTAATAATTTCCTATGCGGTTATATCGGCTGCCCTAAGCATATCCTATCCATCATAGAGAAGGGCCGCGCTTCGTTCATCCGAAGAAAAGGTAGAAGGGTTTGCTTTAATAGACAGTTTCTTTCTGTTCAAGTTCCGTTATTCCTGAGAGTGTTTTTCCTGTGTCTTCTCGGTTTTAACGATGAGCTAATAGCATTATATCATTTTTGACGATAGCAATGTATCGAGAAAGGTCCTTGATAATTGTGCGTGGATCACCCAAGAGAGTGTATTGAGCAAGCGGGCCAGAAGATACTTTGGCGAGGGAAGTCTTCACCGGTCTTGCTAAATCTTCTGCTAAAAGGGAAACCTGTCCCATTTCTGTAAAGATACCTTTTTCGTGTACGTTACGGATCTATAACGAGGTAAATATGTACTGTACTTTTAGCTTTCGGATAAGGAGTGGAACTAGGGATTTCGGGTTAGGCTTGGGTTTGATCATTGCTCTAGAGGACATGCAGTACATGTACGAGAAGAAATACTGCTTAAGAAAGGGAGGACGAGAGGGGTGAGAGGGAAGAGGGACACTGATAACATAAATAGTAGTATTCTAGCAAGCATCTCAATAATCTGTCCCGTCCGGGCAACACTCTGCTCGGGACTGGACTATGATTTTCGGGGCAGAGAATTCTGGACCGTTTGAGACCAGGGCAAATGGTTCCTGGACTAAATATCTACAGGGGCCTATAGTCTTTATGACGTCATGACATACAAAAATCAACTATGGAAGCGGTGAAATACATGTTATTTTATCCAGTCCACCGAAATTAGGACCTGAACGGGACGGCAATGTCAGTCCCCGAAAGACTAGTCGCCCCGGACCGTTGAGACCCCCTGTATTCTAGAGTGCTGAAGCCTTGAAGGAAAGGATACAATAAGAGAAGCACGTAGATCCAGCATCCAATTATCGTTTCATACTCCCCCTCCCAGAAAGAACAGAGTGGAGAGGTTCTCTACTCTTATTACAGATATCGCCAAACTTCATCCCCTAGCGACGTATGGTGGCCAGGCACCAGAGAACAACTGCTAGGTCTGCATCATTCCCACGGTCTTCATCTCGGAGCCCTTGATTTTGCCCCATTCCCGGAAGGTTAGGGCAAAGGGAGTCGCGTAGAACGATCTGCACTAACTTAGTACTCAAATGAAACTCGTTCCCAATGTAAATGGTGTGATCGCCAAATGAGTTATACCAAGCGGCACAACGATCTATAGAGTAAGATGCAGTTTTCCTTACCAACCTCGTAATCAAATGTCGCAACGTGCCGTCGACGACAAGAGGAGCCGACGGAAGGCGGGTGTGTAAGAAAAAGTGCCATAGCGATATTATTTCTAGCAGCGCCATCCAGTGAGTAAGCGAACTTTGCAAGACCCAGAGCGAAGATGTATTAACTATATCTATTCACTATTGGTAAGCTTCTATCTTTTAAGTTGCTTATTGAGTCAAAAAGAAAAGAGAGGAAAAGAGGAACGTAAGGGGACAGCCCCGATCGTTGTTGATACAGTATCGCCGTCCGAGGTAGTTGATAGACGTATCCCAAGAAAGTTGACTAAAATTTTGATCACGCGTACAGCAGTGCCAAAATGCTCTTTTCAAGCTTTTTGCAAAAACCTCCGGCTACCGCATGGGCTGCATTCTTGATCTAGGAATAGTTAGGGCATTTGAATTGCAAATAGTGCCCACGTATCGCATCTCCTCTCATCGGCTACCTCGCCTGAGGCCCCCTTCTTCGTTCCATTCTTGAATCCGTTCTTCGCCCCACCCATTCCACCTCCTCGAGAATCGCCGCCAGCGTAGGTGGAGGAATGTTACCGTGCTCGGCCTCATTTCTGATGCGATGGTTTGAATACACAGATGTAGCTACTCTAGTAGTGAGTAGTGTTGCACACGAGACAAGCCGTTCTCAAGCCTTTTGTTGCATATGTACTTGGATCGTGAGTCTCAGCATCTCTGGAGTCTCAGCATCGTCCGAAGTCTTGTATGAGAATGGTGACTGTATGAGGATATACATCAGGGCCAGGGTGATGCGTCTCATGTCAGATAGAGCATACGCGTACGTATATGGTAGTTTGTACATATACGGTCTTTGGCTCTCGAGATAGAGAAATCAGACACATTTCAACACCTTTGTCTCGAGACCTCGTGAGTGATATATTATGATCTGTCTTAGCTGAGAGCGGCAAAAATGTTGATGCAGAACACATCTTTACTGACCTTTGAGTCTATTTCAAATTTCAAAAACCTTCGAGACAGTGGCCCAGAATCAGTATCCAGCCATAGTTGCAGTTTTTAACTGCAGATTCCACTCTAACGAACTCCATGAAGGGGGATTCTAGGCCTTCGCAGGAAATTATTTATGTGCATGTCGGCTTGAGACAGCTCAAGACCACGAGCCCTATCATTATAATGTCTCGAGACCACGAGTTCTATTTGGTGGCGAGACAAGACAGCCCGAGCCCAAGTCAATGCTCGTCTCGTCTCGTGTGCAACATTAGTGGGGATCCACCGCTGTTGTTAGTAACAACGGCGGTAGATCCCCACCTCTTAACTTGTCTTGCTATCTTCTTAGCTAAGAGAAAGCCTGACCGGATTCTGCTTTGGTTGGAGCTGTGTGCTAGGAGCTACTGACTTTTACCTCCGGGACTAGAAACTAGCAAAGAGATAATTCACTTATGTGGATATCCCCGGATGAATAGGTGGTGAGGTGAGGATAAGGTGCGGCTCTGCGGACCGATATCTCTCGATTTTAGTGCAAAACTACAATTGACGACTACGTACCTGCATTGATAGCGGACCTGGTCTCAGATCACTGACGTCATGTAGCAGCACTCTACCTCTCGACGGTATTATAATCGGTATTGAAGGGCACACGAACGCAAAAGGTAATGGCTCACCGGCCAACTGTATTTGAGATATTAAGAAAGAGGGCGCTTAATGACTTGTATACTTGTGGGAAGATGATAGATTTACAAGATGGATAAAGAAGGAACTGATAGGCGGAGTCCATCTGCTAGATCAAATAGAAATACGCAAAAGCGTACACGTTCCTAGCAGGTAGCTTTAAGTGCCATATAACCCTGTAAGAGAAAATACGGTGCTATGTCTCCTCGTGTTTAAAATGGTTGGCAACACGGGTTTGTGGCTTCACATACACGTGATCATGTTACTTGGTATCTAGCGCACGCTTAATGACCACCTGCAAACAAGTGCAACCCGCACAATGGAGGAGTACCACCTACGTCACCACCACCACTACCCTGCATTGAACATTCCCTTCCTATTCTTCACCTACGATGAGTTTGGTTTCGGTGTCGGCGATGTGCTCAACACTTGACGAGTACTGTACCGATGTTTGTTCTACCTGAGTCCTGAAGGTGCACCGGTGTTAGTACTGATGGTATGTGGACAGGTCCTTGCTAGAGTAAAACTTCTATGATCATTACAGTAACTCGCAGAGGGAAAGCTCAGTGGTTCCGACGATTGCAGATAGTTCGATTAAGGATGTTCGAGATTTATGGAAACAACTATGCAGTGAGTAAATTGCAGCCAGACTGCGATCCTAGACAAAAGCAACACAGCATCTCCTACATTCCAAAAAGTCATCGTCGGAGAGGACGAAGGATTAGAACCACTTGATGAAATCGACGAGATCGAACTCGAAGAACTCGAAAGACTCGACCAACAGGAAGAGATCAACACGAATCCTCGTGAGCAACTCGGAGAGAAAGAGCGCATCTTAGTGGAAGTCTGGCAGCAGCTTGCAGTGAGGGGAACTTTCCTAACACAAGTCTGGCAGTCTCTTAAGTGTCTGGTGTCGATTGGGTCGCAACTCCACTGTTAGTACCATGGAGGGAAAACGCTCATAATGGAAGGGGTCATCTTCTCCGACTTTCTAGGCTTCACCAGAATTCTCCTCGACTCGGTTAAGATCGTTGAGCACTCGAGTCGAGGACCAGAAGGCTTCTGACGGGAGGAGGGGGTTACACTGAGATCAAGCATCGACGAAGTCCGTCCGCCCTATGGTCCTTCCGAGTCCTGTATTGCCGTCCAGTCCGGGGCAACCTTTGACAACCCTAGGGCTTCATCCGTCTGACTGACAGTGATTGACAAAGTTAGGGTTAATATTCCGCCTGAGATTATGCGGTAAATGGGCCCAAATTCAAGTTCAACGAATGCGAATAGATAATATAGCCGTATACGATAGAGGGAACCGAAATAGTAGCTAAAGACTAAGTGGGATGGAAAGACTGCTAGATCGCAGTGTGCTACAAAAGAAGTTAGGCTCAGGGCGGCAAGTTATTCTGGATGCCTGAAATGCTACATATCCAATAACCCCTAGCAGGAGCAGGAGCAGTAAGGTAGATAGATGCCCCCGCCTTGTCGGGTTTGGATCAGCCACTACCAAGTGATTTGTAGAAAGCTTGAACTGTAGCGATTGAGAATGCTGGAAAGCCAGTCGAAGAAAGGTGGGAGGAAGACTGCTGGATCGCAGTTTGGCGACCAAGGAATCAATGGAATTAGAGTCGGAGCAGTAGAATGATCTTAATTAGGTTTAATAACCTAGGGTTTGTTTAGTTGTGCTTGGGCGCCCGTGGCCCTGTCGTACGTATTACATGCTACGTTCCCGTTCCTTCAGTCTATTCAACGGGCTGGTCTAGTACCAGTAGAACATCTGTTACCACCTCGTTGCCAAGTACACTACGGGGGGCTCGAATAAGTACATAAGCCTCACATGGGTTTGAAGTGAGGCTATTATGTTTTATTAGGTTGATGTGGTGCTGTTTCAATTTGCAGGCTGACATGTGGAAACCCAATTTGTTAGCAACACCGAAATGTAAGCCTGTCTCATTTGACAGCAGCACAAGTCTGGGAAGGTTGGTAGAGTTGACAAGCTTACAGTAGTGTGTAATGCTAGCACAGTGGTTAGGTTAATAGGTTTAACAACCTGACATCAACCTGTCAGTAGTAGAGGGTGTTGCTGTGATGAGAATTTTTTCGGTTACAGTGTAGAGCTGCAGATTTCATTAGCTTCCCATCTTTGCTGCAGCATATAGCAGCAAGTGTTGGAATTGGGATTATAGGTTTATCACTTTTAGGATCTACTTTCATCTCTAGATTACATTCCCACTGCTTCTATAATTTTTATGTGTATACATGGGTGCGAGGCATGCAGCTGCTGTATATGGTGGTGATTATTATGATGGTGATGGTGATGGTGATGGTGATGGTGGTGAGAGTGGTGGTTGTCAATGGCAGAGTCTGCTACGGCGATGGCTACCGCAGCGGCCATCTCTTGACAATTTGACAAACCTGACAGGCTGACATGAAGGTCATTAGGCTGTCACTCAAATACACCTGTAAGGCTTGCAATGGACTGCAAGGTCAACAACTGTGATAGCCGAAAATACCTAACAACCTAGGAGTGAGGAAAACATGTTAAACTAGGTTGTCAAAGATGATAGCACCATGTGAGGTTCATGCCATGCTTACCTATTTAATCAAACCCCCCATAAAGTAGCCTACTTGGTCAAGAGGTTAGCCTACTTACCAAGGAGCACGCTTTTTTAGCTAGGTCAACCCCGTTTTCCAAATAATTTACTTTGTCAAGAGGCCAGCCTACTTACCAAGTGGGCCGTCTCTTGATTAAGAACCCATTTTGTGACTAGGTTAACGTGTTTGCAAAGCGGAAGGGACCAGTTTTCAAGTGGGTGGACATACTTAGTAGACTTATTGACCGTCACGCCTACTAAGTACCTCAAGTATGGGCAGTTTATATGAATAATGAATGTCAAGGGTAAAAATTCGGTTTCTACTAACTACATAATTACCGTTTCACCCATCTAATCCTTTGTAATTGCTTCTGTTTTGATCCCATCACAGCATCTTCAGTGTTCCGAAGCGGTCAGTCCGGTCAGATCTGAGCATGATCTGTGCCAGCCTGTGCCAAGGCCGTCCACGAAATTTTTGACCCAGGCCGGCCGCTAATCTGACAGATTTGATCTGACCGGACTGCAGATATCTGGCGGCCGATGGTGCTACTAGTACGAAACATTGGGACTCGAAAGAATGAAACAAACTCATTACAAATAATATTAACCTTTCAAGCTCCTCCACCGCTGCTTCACCTAGCTACTTTTATCTTGCAAATAATGCATTCACCGCACATTAAGCTTGTAAAAACCGTCAGATTTCGGCAGACATATGCGGGCCAACGTAGGTCTATGTAGTCGTGTGAAGGTCTATGCAGGCCAATGAAGGTTATTGCCCAAATCTGTAGTCTTAGTGTGGTTTCGCTGCAACTATAAGTTTAAACCCTGCCAAATCTGCAAATTTATGCAGACTTCTGCAGGTCAAAGTATAAACCCCGCAGATCTGTAGATATCTGCAGGTCGGCCCAGGTTTACGGGGAGACGGCTTGTGCCGGCCCAGGTCAGCGGCGGACTTCGTTTGGGTGGCCTGTATCTGACCGGTCTACGGATCTACAGACCGGTCGGCGGCCGGCCTGGCCGCTTCGGAACACTGTGTGCATATAGAGTATAGCGAGCAGTAGCTAGTAAGAAACAGCATCGCTTCTGGAAACCACTCAATGCTCTACGTTCGGTGCTTTCGTAATTCTATCGGCCCTAGATATGGGAATGGAAGACATGCCATACCACGCTGGACCGGGCCTGGTTGTCAAATAGCAGATCTGCCAAATAGTTGACCCAGTTGGAAAGCGTGCCCCTTAGTTCATTACAGCTTCGTCTGTAGGACTGCACTACTAAGATGTCTGGAGTGCGGAAACTCTAGAGGTCACCATCTTTCGGTATGCTTGTGCTGTGAAGGGATCTATGGAGCACAAAGGCGCAGGGGTTTAACGTGAGAATCTATGAAAATGGAGCAACTCCTTGACCACCGGGTTGACTTCACAACCCAATCACCAAGTTTCTCCTTGATGACTGGATTGTCTACTTGTCAAGTGGGCCCACCTAGCTAAAAAGTGTGCACCTTGCTAAGTAGATTAATATGACCAAGTATATCACTTGACAACAAGGTGGGAACATCCTTACCTACTCCAAGGTTAAACACACCCAAAACTAAATCATCCCTTTTGTTGGACACTTACGCATCTTATATGAATCCGAACAATTGCATAATGGGCTCAATGTTTCTATATCTCTGGTCCAGATTCTATTTTGCCCTCCGTCTGGCAGCCTCACTATATCAACCACTCCTTCGGATCCACGGTCCACACCCCCGTGCCAATATCATTGCCTCCCCTCTGCCAACAGGGCAACAGTTCCCTTCCGATTGTCAATGCACACTCAGTGTTAACCATCATTGTGTTTGTCGACGGTAGTAGATAATGATAACACATCAACTTCGCCTCCCTCTGCCGCCCCAACCAACTAGCGTTCACCGCATGGCATTAAGTATTTCATCTCCGTATCACCCACAGTCCGCAGTCCGAAAGGCCCACGCAGATTGGTGTGAAGAGGTTGTTGTAATCATGCCAACCTGGTATGAAGAAGCAGTAATGGCCATAAACTTGTACTCCATCGGTATTTTCCTCCGCCCTGCCAGTGCATCCCATTCCTATGCCTATAATTGGAGCGCAATTTCGCCATCATATCTCCAGACAGCGCTGCAACTGCAGACGTGGAACGAATTGATTTCTTACAGATCGATTGGCCCCGACTGCGCGACAGATGCGCGATAGTTATTATATGCTTCGGTTCGTCCTGTTTATCCGGATCATCACTACAGTCTTATGTCTCTACGATGAGCTTTAATACATTTCCAAGTAATCCTCAGCAGACCACCGAGCGCAAGAGAGACCCTAGGTGTGGGAACTGCAAACACGACAAGAAAAAGGTATACACTGAAACCAGACGGCGATTGACATTTGGCACAAGGCTGACTTACAGTTCAGTGTACTCTTGAGAAGGATGCTCCATCTGGATCGCCTTGTCAGCGTTGCCAGAAATCCAACCGCGTCTGCTCGGACGAGAAACCAAGGGAGCCAAAAAAGCGGAACAAACTCAAATGCAGTGAATGCCGGCGTCGGAAGCAAGCTGTCAGTTTGATCGCTTCTGTTCTAAAATTTGCTAACACGAAGGCGCTTATAGTGTAACTTTCCGAATGGTCCATGGCCCGAGCAATGCTCAGAATGCAAGGAACATAATCTGGAATGTCTAAAGCCGACCACACCCCGAGGAGCTGGAAAAAGAGCTAGGAATCATACGAGAGCTCCGACTACTTCGTTCTCCAGCCCCACCAGATCGCTGCAAGAGCGCCGTGCCTCCCGCTCGCGACGGTCCGGCCATCCAAAGCTACCGTTAACAAAGAGCCATATGGTGCCAACCCCAGATAATTCCCCTGATGTTATTCCAGATGGTACGAATCCTAACCAGACATCTGTAATACCGGCACCCCCGAACCTTGGTGTAGATGAATTCTCCGAATTCGTTGACTGGGATGGTCCTAAGGACTAAGAATAAGAATACTAAGAGCCCTAGTAAGTTCATATTTCTAATCGGTATACCTGCCTTACCATTGGCCCACCTACATTTTTGTAGGAGTCGGTCGACGGGTAGATACGTATACAGAACAGTTTCAGGCATGCTCACTAAAGATCTCGAGAGCGAAAATACCACTTTCGACGACTAAAAGTTTGCTCAGCTTAGAGACCAATCTGTACTTCCCGGCTGTAGAGAACATAATGTACTTACTAACCGCTATATAGGTCGTGAATACAATTGCTACGGGCATTGGAAGCCAGCCGCTCAACTCGGAGTGTGAAGGACGCGATTTATTAGCAGAGATTATGGCTACTAAAGAGGAAGAAAGAATAGGGGGTAAGAAAAGTTTCGTATCGTGATAGTTATTTGTAGGGTGTAGAACCTTGTAGCTACAAAAATCATGTATTCCTTTAGTGGTGATGAATTTATGACGTGGCCGTTGATCATGTAATGCAATTGTTCAAGAATCTTGCCGCTGGGCCCCAAACTATGTTCCGACCGATATACGAACTTTGTCCGTTCACAGGCTGATTCGCGAACTAGGGCCAGCTTGCAAACAGAGCAGGAAATATGCGAACCTTGTCTCATGCCTAACCTATAGTGGTATTGCTACTCGTACCTCCATTTCCGGGCGAGATTGCGAGCAAAGGCAACGACGAGACAAATGCGAACCCAACTAGGAGCCTTCTGCCATTTTATTTATCACTCCTTAATTAGTCTGGGAGGTGTTGATGCAGAGAAAATCCCTCAGCTGTCAAGGGAACATATGCTGCAGGTACTCAATCATACAGCACCCGTTAAACGCGAGGTTGAATTGGAGCAGAATGGCATCTTTTCATAAATTAGACCATAACTATATGCATTGCTTTTTTCCCTCAAAAGTTTCGTGTTAGCCGATCATTGAGTATATAGAAAAAATGAGACTACTGGTTCGTAACTGAGAGAGCAGCCCTAACAAGGCACAGGTTGCAGTGAGTAAAGGGGTCTGAGTATGAGAGTAGATTTATGAACTGGCTTCTGAATTTTCAAGACCAGTTGGCAAGCTTTCTCTCAGTTATTCTATGAACAGGATGGAATTATGGCGAACTTATTTTTTAAGTTTAAGAACCCTTGAGTTCGCAATCGGTCGGAACATATATCGAGATGATCGGGATTCTAGATTGCATGCGGGATTCTAGATTGCATGCAGCATTCTGCCACTCTGACCATGTATCTCATAAGTACCATCGAGCATCACTTGGATGAACTCTATTGTACTTTGACTGTATGCTCGTGGAGCGGGCGCAGCAAGCCACGTATAGGAATCTAGGCTTCTCTGGGGCGAGGCCATATGTATCTGTGCGACGTAATTGAAGCTGGTGCGAACAGTTTCTGCGTGGACGGACATTCGAAAACGTGCTAGGATCACGTTAACGTTCTTCCGTTTCTTGTTTGTCTAGCTACGTGCTCGTAAGCTCGCAGGAATTTATTTCGCACAGGGATTGTGACAAGCATATGCTGAGTCTAGGACGAGGCATATAAAGAACATTGATATTGCTACGCACGAGCTCCATGAATTGTGTGAGGTGCCAGAGAGTCGCAGCTTCAGATTTGTTTACTATTATACCAATAACTGCGGAAGATACGTCGTCATATACGCATGGTCAGAATGGCTTGGCGTTCTGTCATGACGTCAGTTGAGAAGCACCAGGTAAATGATAGATTAGATTGGAGCACTTAGGGAAGCTAGTCTGTCATACGGCTTTTTTTCGCTGGCGCTAGGAAGTACTTCGCCATTTTCTCGTGCTCAGCCTCCTGATCCTGCGGCAGGGTACGAAACTTCGCCACGCTTGCAAGCTGGCAAACTCTACTTAGTTCTAACGATGAACTTATACTCATTTAATCCCATATTGTTGTCAGTAGGAAGTATAGTATCATAGTATCCCAATAATTATTTTGGTCAGACACAGAGCGTATCTCGAGAATTAACGACCAGAAAAAGTGTATCTTTCGCAATTGTCGGTACAGTATACCAAGTGATAATTGATACCGGCTCGTTGTGAATACCCCGAATTCCTCAGCGGCCCGCTGGGGGATCTGGAGAAGTCCTTCTCCCTTTAACTTCATAAAGAACGCGCCCTTTGGTTTCCATTTCTTCCTTCATCAAACTATTGTTAAACTAGCCAGCGCAGCTGTGTTTCGCATCATCATTTCAGTAACGTGAATGCAGGGCGGGAAATAACTCTGCACACCCAAATACGGTATTGCGCGATTGGTCAATCGCAATACTCTCCGTATACGGCGTTGCGCGACAGCAAGGATGATTTATCAAATTATTAAGCAAGACTTTATCGCCGCCAGTTCATATCGTTGTTTGACTTTGCATACCTATCAACCTCAAAGATGGACCCCCTGACGTCCGTTTTTTCAATTGAACCACCACAGAAGCAGGACGTTCGTAACAGAGAAACTCGGTGTTGGTCCTGTGCGAACGATAAGAAAGCGGTACCAACTACCGTCTGGGCCCGGGGTTCCCTTAAGAATGGAACTGACACAACGAATAGTGTGTAATTGAGATACATGCAGAGAATCAATTGGACTGCCTACGATGCCGCAAGTTGAAGCGCAATTGCTCAAACGAAGCTTCACAGCAATCGAAGAAAAGAAATCTAAGCAGGCTGAAATGTGCGGAATGTAGGCGACGAAAGCAGAAGGTCAGTTCCATATCTTATAGATTGGTAATAGTTGTTCACAATTATTACAGTGCATCTTTCAGAGTGGACCTTGGCCTATAAAGTGTGAGCAATGCGAGACCCACAATTTCGAGTGTTCTGAACCTCGAGAACCCGGTTCATCAACAGCAGCACTACCCCCAACGATATATCCAATGATATCCCCAACGAAGAGACAGAGAGAAACGGTGCAGGGGCCTCCATTAGATCTTCCACCTACAAAAATTTTGCGTACCTCCTATACCCTACGGAGATCTCCTTATTGGGATTCGACAGCGGTAGAATCTCAATGGAAGAGACAGAAACAGAGATCCGCGGCACAAGGGTCTTCACCGGTTCCTCCATGCACAACAGTTTTACATACCTCCCATCCTTTGCATCCACAAATATCTCCTTGTGATGAGGCTTCCGATACAACAATAGGTGCGGAGCTACTTTTAGGGTTAAACGAACCCCAGCCATCTCCACCTCAACTCTTACAGCAAATGGATATAGATAGTCTGATGCTCTCCGCCCTTGCATCACCAAACGAAGACGTTTCTCGGGATGTCGATCCTGCGGCGAAAGGGTCTGATTACGTTACCAGCTGTCTGGGCTATAACTTCACCCCTGGGACTAATGCGCGGCCGACGTGTTTTCGAATAGCTAATATTCCATCGACCTGGAGTAAAAGTGATTTACTTGGCGTTTTTCAGACTGTTGACCCGTTCCTCAACGATCACAAATATTGCCTTTCGCTCTACCCTGCGTGCTACCACCTTAGCCAGACTGCACTGCTCTCTCTTGACGTTTGTACAACATATTTTCAGAGTCTCAAACCGGACGAATCCTCCTACTTGAGAACTTCGGACGGAACTGTTCTGGTGGTTGACAGCCATTTTTATCACTTAACACCACTGAATACTCCAGATCCAAGAAGTGAAATAGAGTTAGTTTCGCAGCATCCTGGAATCTACCAGCTACTGACTGTAGAGCTAATTCCAGTGTGATTGCGGTGACCAGCCTTGAAGGCCATGCATTTGGATCCTGGAGAAGTCCTGAGACTCACCTGATGTGGCTGCAAGATTTTTTGCCCAAAGATGTCAAGAATGTCAGGATTATGGCCTATGGTTGCAATAGGAATCTTAGGTACGAAGAGGGTGATACAGGACTGTCTATTAATATAAGAAACTTTATAGAACAGCTTGAAAATTCGAGATGCTTGGCGGAGGTACGTAAAAAATTTATGCAACTGAACTAGTATACAGATTGGAACGTTTGACACTTCTGTGTACCAGGATCGCCCTATCATATTTGCAGCGCATGGTCTGGATTGTCTTTTCGTTCTGCAGGTAAGGCCCACATACTTCTAGCTAGGCTTTCACTCATCAACGAAGACGCTGTTGCAAGTAAAACGTAGCCATCTTCACAAATCAATTCTGGATTCAACGCATGGCCTTTTCTTTTTTGCATTACCACATCAAATTCTTCGAACTGAAAAATTGGATGAAATTTTGGACGTTGATTCCAATGGGCAGGGGGATAATTCGATCACACAATTGAAGAAAAGCTTAGAATTCTTGGGATATGACTGGAAGGGCCTCCAGTACATATGGAGAGAGCTGAAGCAGAAAGTAGTCGTATTTTCTGAGACATGGAAGACTCCATCAGCCAGAAAGGTGATCTTTTAATCCTTCTGTTTCTTCAAGTTGCTTACTTTGAGTAGTTTGCATCGAGTGATCTCTCAAGAGATGAACAAGAGTCTCAGACGATCCGAACATTTGCTGAGCAACAGCATCTACCCTTCGAGAATTGGATCCTAGACAACAAAGACAGCGTACAGTTTTCTTCTCCAATAGATCCGACGTATCTCACCGTTGTCAAATATATGAGGGAGTATATTGGTGAGTGAAGGATTGATATGCCTAACTGAACGCACGTTAAAACTGATATCTGCAAGCTCGGTCTTCCGCCCGGAAAATACTCCGGTCAACCTTGGAGGGTATTGGTCCGGATCAGTTTTTGCAGGTGCTGTCTCCGGTTGACCAAGAGAAATATCAATCCGGGCTGCCAAAGTTGGATCGTGACGATCCTAAGTTTTGCTGGGTTTTCGAAAATATGGACTTTGAACAATGGTGTTTGGCAAATTCTCAAGTGCTCTGGTTGACTGGACCACCGGAGTGCGGAACCCATGAGGTTGCGTCCCACATAGTGGATCTAGCAAGGTCCCAAGATTCAGAAACACAACCTATCGTATTCTACTTTTTCTGTTCGACTGTAACCGGTACGAAATCGATTATGGCAGCATTTATTCACGCCCTCCTCCAGCAACTCATTAGCTATTCATCGCCGCTCAAGAAAATATCAGTTATAACTGCTTTTCTTTGCACTCTTCTCGATACGGTAATTTGTAGAGATTCGGATGCTGATGCGGACCTCTGGCGTCTCATAAAGAATCCGGACTGTTCCCCGGAATTGAAGATCAGAAAAATCCTTGATGTGTCGTCTGTCAATGGACATTGGCATGCCAATGCCATAAAGCAAATCCTGCATATCGAACAAGAACAAGGGTTGACTATCATCATCGATGGACTAGACGAAGCCAAAGACCAGAAAACAGGGTTCATCAAGGAAATTTGCGGATTTATCACACATCTAAAGCAGCAAACCTGCAAGTTTAAAGTTCTGCTTACAAGTCAACCTCAGATTGAGATCAAGGCCCTCTTGGAAGGACTATCGTGTATTGAGTATGACATTGAAAGAAAAGGTTCTGTATTATTGTGCATTTTTTCCACATCGAGCTGACTTAGCAACAAACGCAGAATGTCTCAATTCCCTTCGTTTTGACAACACCCGCTACAGAGAAATTCCTGATGCGCATGAAGCTACCTTAGAGTGGCTCTGGACTCACGAAAAATACCGGAAATGGTCTGAATCTGACAGTTCCACCCTGCTATATATCGAAGGAAAACCTGGAAGCGGAAAATCTACTCTTGCGAAATATTTTAAGGATAACCTTTTGCGACGAGAACCTAAGGCAAATGTAGCCTCTTTCTTCTATAGCCGCAGAGATGGTGACCGTCATGCAAGCCACTACAGTATGCTTCGATCTCTCCTCTACGATATCCTTAGTCAATGCGAATCATTTTTTCCCCTCCTCCAGCAAGATTACCGGCAGTACCAAGATTTGAGGCCGGAGCGGGACGGGTGGCCGTGTTTTTCCCTGAAGAAAGCACTTCTATCGTTAGGAAATCATCGAAGGGTTGAACGGCTATACCTTATTATAGATGCGCTGGATGAGTCTGATAGCAAGGATAGACGCGATATCGTTCAGTTATTGCTTAAACTATGCTCTACGAAGTCCGTCAAGATTTTCGTTACAAGTCGCCCAGTCGTGGAACTCAGTAGTTACTTCACTGGATCCCACCATGTCATAAGGATGCAAGATGAAAACGAGCCAGACATACGCCACTTCGTTGATTCTTTCATTCCGGGGATCGGATTCTCCGAGAGTGCACTTTCGCAAGTCAGGAAATACATACTTGAAAATGCTCAGGGAGTTTTCCTGTGGGTACGTTTGGTTAAAGATAATCTCTACAGTTACACTGAAGTGGGATGCACTATGTCAGAAATCTTCAATTTTCTACGGAGCCTTCCACGGGAGCTAGAAGGACTTTACGAGCCTATTGTCCAAGGCTTGGAGCGTAATGACAAAGATGTTGCTGATACCAGAAAGATGTTACAATTTGTACTCTTCGCACGTCGTCCGCTTACAGTTTCGGAATTACAACACGCTCTAGCCATCCCAAACGACCCTGATGCGAAACTCAAACATTCCATTGAATCCTTTGAAGATAATCAAATTGTTGGAATAGAGAAGCGAATTATTCATTGCGGGGGTAACCTTATAGAAATCAAGGGCCACGGCGGTATAACTAGCGTTCAATTAATGCACCAGACTGTTCGGGAGTTCTTCCTCCGGCCCGGTGTATCTACAGCAGCTCCTAGACTCAGCATGAGTGAGAATGATGCTCATTTAAGAATAGCCATAGCGTGCATCCGGTATCTTACATTGTGCTCTGGACAAGCCGCGACCCACGGAGCCGAATCCCAACATGTTGATGCCTGGGAGCCGGAAAGTTTTAAGGCTTATGTTCGATATCTTCACCAGAGGCCATTGATTAACTATGCTCTGAACCATCTTGAAGACCATTTTCGCAAGTGCACCGACGCCACGAACCTATCTGATATCATTTCTCAGCTTGCCGGTGAATTGACTCCAGGAAGTGCTCCATACTACCTGTTAGAGAGCTGGATCACCCCTTACTTAAACAAATCTCCTAGCCGTGAAATGGCCGGGGCTGCCCAAGATTTCAGGAATAAGATATTATTGGCTGCAGCAAGGACTGGGTATTACCGGGTAGCTGAAGCGCTACTAATAGCTGGTGCTCAAATCAATATTCAGGATTCTGACGACGGATCAACCGCTCTGCACCTGGCTGCCAAACAAGGACACGAAGCCACGGTCCGCCTGCTGCTCGAGAAGGGTGCCAACACCAAAGTCAAGGATCATGACGGCAAGACAGCGCCTCATCGCGGGGCCACAGTCCAGCTGCTACTCGACCACGGCGCAAACACCGAGACCCGAGATTCCGACGACGGATCAACCACACCGCACCAGGTTACAGAGCAAAGACGCAAGTCCATGATCCGGCTGCCACCCAGCGATGAAGCTAAATTCAATGACGGCATACCTGCGCTACCCCGGGGCGCCAAACGATGGCGTACGGACACGGTCCGGGTAGTGGATAAGTCGCACTAGCCTCGCCTAGTCTCATCTATATCTTTGCTTGAGAGTTTATGTTTGGTGAGAAATGAAATCTTAAAGCTTGAATTCGTCAGCTGACAATAACTACGAACTACGCAATCTACAGTTAAATATTGTTGTTTCAATACTTCAAGGTTCTTATTGTCATCCTTGAATAAGGATTGGTCTGGGGGTCGATTTTCAGTTGCCTTATGTTGTCAGAAGTTGGTAGAATAAGTTTTCATAAGCAAGGATTCTGATGGACTTAATTTGGACAATGGGAGAGTAGGCTATGTGCTGGTTAGGTGTAAATATGGCAGCATATTTGGATCGAAGTGCAATAGCTAGGTTTTTAATGTTCTCCGCCGTCTGCATGGGGTGTGAAGGAGCCAGAGCAACGGCAAGTGACATGACATCATACGTTGTAATCAGTGACTAATTACCCTTAAATTGACTGCGCAGCCAATTCACATTGACACAGCAGCGTGTAAGTTCTTTCATACGGACAGGAGGTGGAGTAAGCATTCGTTTCCGTTCATATGTATAGACTCCTACCGAGACGTCTACTAAGTCGAGAAGTATCGACAAGTTAATGGCACCGTGGCCAGCAGCCAATGAGTACCGACAGGTATTGAGATACCATATGAGTCACTAAGATGCACATACATCTCCGCTAAAGCGAGCATCTAGCCAGCATGAGCACTCAACAGACGGGATGGCAGTGGCATTTTCGGGTTCAAATTTCTCAGTTGTTTACGGAAAATAAATGTACTCAAGCTTTGATGAACTTTTTGGAGGTTACCGACGTATGAAGAGTGGCGGGAGCGGAGGGAGAGGCGGAGAGCTCTGAGGATAAGGAATAGAGCCCTGTGTTTATATTGGAGATGTTAAAGTTGATGATGTTTTCATTTGTTGTATGGGGATGAGGGAATAGGTGGGGAGGCTATGACATGAACTTTTTCTTGTTGGATTTGGAGTAATGGGGATTGGAGGAAAATGTATGTCATACCCACAAGCGGGTGAATATAATATGTTTCCAAACAAACAAACAAAAAGCATGAGTCCTCAACATGAGTGCAACACCACCGGATGGAACGTGCAGAGATACTACACAACGCAGCTATCTGAGAGCACAAGCGCACTAGAATACATGGTAAGTATGATCATCTACTAAGACACTTAGGCGTTAGATATACCAAACGAATAAAGTACCATCTACCTAACCGACACAAGTAACGCAATTGGTAGCAAACGATGAGTTGCCTGCAATCGATGACTCCGGCAAGAGTGGGAGGTCAAGCAGGTCTTTGACTCCGAGAAATGGAGTTGGAATCCAACGGACAACCTCAATAACGAGAGCTGATCGACGATTTTCACCGAGGTCCTTGACGAAATGCGACGATGGCCTACAACGAGATACGACTTAGTACCAATACATCAACACATACAAACCGGTACAACTGTGGGAATGGATGGTCGGATGCTAGGATTAGTTCGGAAGTGGATATATGGAAATTTCCTTCTTCTCTTCTCTTCTTATTGGACACCGGCCCGGTACAAATGGCGTCGGTACAGGTTTTACTACCTCCGGAGACGAGTCAAATGGAAGTGAGGTTTCCCATACGCCGGATCCACCGAGAGGCTACCGATCGGCCGCGGGACTTATGAGCGAGTACGAGCGAGTACGCAAGATGTTTGTTAACCACTTCTTTCATTCCCATAGAAGTTTGTTTATCACTGCAACATTCAAAATTCTAAAGTAGAGAAGAATATAACCTTGAATTCTTGCTTGATTAGCTTTTTCGGTATCTTGGTACTGTGAACTGTACGTCCAAAAATTGTACTAATAAGATCATTTCATCCACGGTCATAACCAACGATCTTAAAAAAACTTCATTTTTTCTAATGGTCTAGCTAGTGCCTATAATTGACCAAACATTTCTAGGGCACATGATGGCCACAAAGTCCCCATCGCCTGTTATGTATATAATAAACCCTTACTTCATCCTCCCTTTTCAGTCGATCATTGGACTTATTATACAATTTCTATATCCCGTCCTTCACTATGACTATCAATATTCCTTGGAATGGACACTATTGAATCTTAAGGCACGGTCATCATAATGTGATGGGCTCCTTGGCCATCAAGCCCAACAGGGGTTATTAAGAGCATACAAAAGCCGTCAAACAAATCTATCGACAGTCGGCTAGCTGTACCTAACTTCATGATTGCTACAAAGCAAGTCTTCCTAATCAGTACTTAACGCATCCCGCCTGTGTTCGGAATGCGGTGCACTCCACTTGCCCTAACCCCCATGGAACGCACATGCACTACTAGCGTGTGATATGTATACGACGCGAGCGTTTCGGGATATCCTTCCCGTGTACAAGGCGGAGATGTTGGGTAAGGTTGTCCTTCCTAGAGAACCCTACAGCTGCCCTATCGCACGTTGATTCTGTACAGAAATATAGTTGCGCCGAGCTGCGCAAGGTCTCTGGATGCTTCGTCATTATATGGCGACGGAGAAGTTTGTAATACCCATTGCAGTATACACATCGGTCTCCTATCTGGCGTTTGCTGGTAGTCCCATAACGTTGTCAGAATTATTCGGCGGTTACCGGGTCATGTGACTTACTCTGTAGGACCACGCGACGAACTGGATAATGACCCACTATGAAATGCGTATTTAGGGTTTGTAGGGTCGAATTGGTATTGGCTTTCATATAAATTGCTTGACATGGAGTAATGTGCGCCGGAATCTGACAATTGATCCGAAAAACTGTAGCCGGAATCAGGTTGTGAAATCTTCGTAAGTTCTCTGGTATACCTTTGTTAGACACGTACTCACTACCCAGTGCTTTCAGGCTTATGTGGCTTACTTTACTGGAGGATATACGTAGTTTGGTGGGCTGGACATCGACACGCTAAGGGTAGACAGTGAGGGGAAACCCGCCGGTTGGCTTTGGAAAGTGTTTCTATCAAAATCGTAATCGAGTGGCCAGAGTGGCATATAGGTTGCCGGGGGTGGCTCTTGTAATTGTAAAAGCAGCGCCGCGTCATTAATAGTTTGGCTTGAAATGCCCGGGGAAGGGATTTGTTCCGCATGTGGAGTACGTGAGGTATGTGACCCGGTGCTAGATATAGAATCTGACAAAGAGCCATCGGTCGAATTTAGCTTTCCTTTCGCAGCTCGACGTTCCGTTTCTCGAGGCTCTGAACACTGCAAACCATGTAGATTACATTGTCGGCATTTTATAGGCCAGGGTCCTTCGAGAAACTCGCACTGTAGCAGATTGTGAGCACTCCCTATCACACGGCAGATTAAGCCGACCTTTAGCTTTCGTGTTCGGCATTGGGGGCATTTCAGCCAACTCAACGTTCTCCGCGTCCATTCTTTAGGTGCTTCGTCCGAGCAGTCGCGCCCCAGACTCTGGCATCTCTGACAGGGTGCCTGACCCGACGCATTAATCTCAACTGTACACTGTCACTTTGTTAGCCCTGGCAAGGTAGTTAGTTACCTTGGCGAAACGCGAACCTTTTTCCTACCGCTGGTACAAGCCCAACATCGGGGTTCTCTGTTGCGACTGTTTCGTTGGGCCGACTGTTGCGTATCGCCAGGAGAAGATGCTGGTGGCAGTAGTAATGATAGAGGAAGTGGTGGTGGTGGTGGTGGTGGTGGTGGTGGTGGTGGTGGTGATGGTGGTGTGAGCGTGAGGAGTGGCGTTTGCAACGGTACGGAAAATGAGGGGAGTGATGTTGATAGGCATGACATAGCTTCTGAGAGCTGCAATAAGAGGGGTCGCGACTGAAGAATTCATTCGGAGACGGATGAAATCAACTTGGGCGATGATGGTGAGTTGAAGTGATGGTGAGTTGAAGTGATGGTCAGCTGAAGTGGTGAGTTGAAGGTTGAGGCTAGAAATCCGTTCCTCTCATGTTAGACCGCGCAGTTCGGCAATTTCCGTATATAGCATAGTGCATGCCTCTACTCCGCTTTTAGTTGCTACTTGTGCCAGTTTGCATTAGTGTAGTCCACCAGGGTTCCGAGACTACTCAGGAAGTACGTTTCCTTATAAACTTGATGTATAGAGCACTTAAAGTAGGTAAGACGCTAGTAAGTATACAGAGGATTCTATAAATAAATTACCGTTTTGTCTCATACCCAGCCTCTCGTAGCTAAGCTCGCAAGCTCGCTCGTCACACTGAGCTTGCAAAGGAGCCGCTAGGGTTTGGGGACGAGACAAAGTACCGTTGTGCAACGGAAAACCCGTGTTCGATGATTGTGCTCTACTACATTTAAGTATTTACTTAGTCTGTCAGTCGGCTTGGATACAGCATTTACGCGCTAGCGAGAAAAAGCCGTATGACAGACTAGTATTTACTTAGTAGTACTCAAGTACTTACTATACCAAAATAACCCCGTTTATTGATGCCGAGTTAATGCTGTATTAATGTTGAATTCTTTATAAATGTATACATTGGCTGAATTTGTGGGGTATTTCAGAATTTGCAACAATATCAATTGTTTTCTATGTGGGATCAATTTCACAATAATGTAGCACAGAAGACTACATTAGATGGTATATTGCTGCTACATTGATGCTGGGGTTGCTGTTATATTCAAAATGATGTGCATTGAGTTAAATAGTAGAGTTATACTACATTACTTCCACATGTCTATATTTCGCACATGCCTGCACACGCCCGCGCATGCCCGCACATGCCCAATGGCTTGCCTCCAGGCTCGATGCTGCCAGCTGACTGACATATGGTAAAAAAATACCTCTGGCATTCGAACCTGTTTCAGTGGGTATTGTACTCACCCACTAACCACTACACTATGTATATAGTTTGCTGAACATATCATCATGTTAGGGCTATTTGTAGGTATACTGGTTTATTACTGTCACATCATTGTGACAAGAGTGTGGAATGCCTGCTACATCTATGCAAATGCTCAATGCTGCTTAATTGGCCAATATTACCCCATTCAACTAAATACTCAATCATTTACAATGTCATATTTGCTGGTATCTTGTATTACTGTGGTATTTTGAGCTATTCCCCAGTAATTGGAATCTTAAATTTAGTAATATGCTATACTCACTGGACTCTGGGAGTCATGCTGCACTCGGGTAAATGTGGCACTGCAGTCACATCAATAAACGGGTTTTTTTGGCATAGTACTTAAGTACTTTATAGAGAATGCCTACATTAGAGCCGATACGGTAAATGTAAACATGCTTCTACTTAACAGTATCCTACCCGTATTAGAGTTACATGTATCTACCTACCTAGGTACTTAAGTACTTAAGTAGGCAGTTGCTGTGGTTGAGGAAATTACATCTACAACCCACATCATCACCATGCTCGTCGCACCATGCCTGGCCAGCTGCGCACTCGTCGTGACTCCGCTGAATCCCCAAGTTCTCACAGTTACGATTTGCCGCCGTGCTGGCTGCAGCTGTCTAGACAGCTGGAGTAGAACCTACGACGATTAGCACTTGAGACAAGGACATTCTCAGTCTAGAAGGACTCCGCATATATCGTGGTCATAGGTCACTTACCATAAATTTCTGGATCATATTGTGTTGTCATAATCGATATATCTTTCAAGGTTTGGGTCCGCTGATACCCGTAATGCATCAGGCATATCTTCGCTACCGCCACACATGGCTTCGTCATGTCCAGTAGCTAGGTCCAAAACCTCTTGCTCTATCCATCTCATAAATGCGTCCTCTTCCGTAGCAGCAATAGAGCCTAGGCCGTAACTAGTTTGAGCTAGACCTGACGATTGCAAATGGTGAACCTGTATTTCTTCGGCTGGTATGTTCTGGGTGCTTCCTGCAGATGCTCGGGGATGAATATTTTTGGATCTCTTTCTAGCCTCTCGAAGATCTGTTTCTTTAGGTCTCGAGCACTCCCGTTTATGCTCAGCACATTGCGAACATTTTGCAGGCCATTCGCCATTTTTGAAATCGCACTGATGCGTTAGCAAATTGGGACCATGACATAGCAGAAGAGATCATACTAACGCGCTGCTTTCGACGTCGGCATTGCGAACATTTTTCCTTGTTCAGCTTCTTCCGAGGTGTTGGTGGTCCCTCGTTGGAGCACTCTTTGTTTAGACGCCGACACCGCTGACACGCGGATTGGGCAGTTGCATCTATTTCAATTGTACACTGGTTCGTAGATCAGTTCCTGCGGTAGTTACCCGAATTTAAACTCGGACATACCTTTTTCTTGTCAACGGAGCACTTCCAACACCTGGGTTCTCTATTTCGGGTTTCATCGGCGGGCCGCTCAGGATCTTTGGGGAATGTAACAATTCCCTGAGTCGAGGGCTGGAATGCAGGCCTACCCATAGCTGTGCTTTGTTCAGGCTCAGTTGTCTGAGTGTAGCCTCAGGTTGCGCATTCGTACATCTTTTTAGGGGCTCAGGGAGCAGCCGAACGCAGTCGGAGTCTCGCAGTCGCGGCGTCCGCGCAGTCGCCGATCGACTGATATGGGTTGGCTGTCTGCGGGATTCATGCACAAAATGTAGAGTAGCCAACCAGTTCGCGCGGGTTCAACCACACCTCATATAGCTGCCCTCCCAAAGGCTTTTCTAGCCAAGGAATACTAGCGAGGCTGCAGATCACACAACCCGATTCAACTATTTCTCATTATATGACCATGGAGAAACATGGCAAGAATCTGGGAGCTCAAGGAAGCACCGTCAGGCCAAAGACGGCATTGTTGAGGAAGGAAGGGTAGTACATTCGACGATTTCAGAAACGGTGATCAATTTTGTTCTGTGTCTTGTGTCCCAATCGAGTAAGTACCTCATACAAAGTAAACATCAAAGGGTAAATAATGAAGAGCCAATTGCGTACTGCGTAAAGTAACCTTCCCTACAGTTCAGCCACACCTTTGGTTGGTCTCATGCCTTCATTTCCAATGTCAGCCGATCACATACATAAGTCTCCAATGCCTCATGCGGTTGCAATAATTTACCGTATTAATTGGATGGATTCGTCTTTTTGTAGGTTGTGCAAGTTGCATACATAGTCTGTCTTAGCAAATATCATGCACGAAACTTTTGAGTTCCCACGACTGCTCGTTATTATTCGCCTTTGAAGTCTTGAAGTCTAACAAAGCCTGAGGTCTGACAAAGAGAAGCAGTGTGTGCAGTGGCTGTGTGGGCTGCGCGAGCTGCAGGAAGACCAATCCGTACGGTGGAGTACCTGCTCAATCCCAAACCGACAATGAATGATCTTAGGACACCTTCTGGTACAAGTGATATGCCAATGACCATCTATTCGCCTATAGCCGACTCCAATTCTATCATATTAATGAACAAGCAAGCTTTCGATTCCGTTCATTTGTATACCTCCACTAGAGTACTTATATACGAGATTCTGTAAACCCTAACCCTGGTGTCAGAAGACCCTGAAATGGGGATCGACCCTATTCTGAGACATATTGGCTGCATCCAAGCCGTCATCTTCCTTATCTTATAAATAAACAAACTTTCTGTGCGGCAAGTTCAAGCCTCGTTCTGACCATAGGCAGTAACAAAGAGTCCCCACATTCCAAGCGCTTGAAGGAATGGCTTCAAATTAAGTAATTCAGAGGAGGGGGTGGCCGTCGACCCACAACGATGGGGACTGGAGAAAGCCTGCTCAGGCCCTCTTCTTGTTGATGGATGACGAGTTAGTGCGGAGATTTTGCACAATCAAGATTCCAACAGCCGGCATATCCTTCACCTGCTCCTTCACCTGTAGCACTCGTCGTCGTATACAGCTATGAGATCATAATGGAGAACCATGCAACAGGTAAATGCCTGAAGCCCTCCATATCTGAGGCCCTCAAAGATGCAGATGGGAACGAAGACTACAATGCTGGCTTCGAGGGAGAGACAGGCTTCCGTCCAAATCACATCCACACAAGATATACTCACTAGAAAACTTAATTAAGAGATTCCCACCTCCCCGTGGGGTACAAGGTGACGATCCGTACGAGTAGGCTAATAACCCCGGACGATGGCACGAATCATTGACCGAAAAGGAGAGTTCAAGATATACCCCTTACATAGTACGGATATCCGGCGGAACCCAAGTCCAAGAATACGAAAAGAGTACGAAGGACATGATGGCAGAAGGTGGATAGGATTGCAGCACCGCTCTCATCCTCTGATCTCAACGAATATAGACCACAAGTCTCGCAACTGCTGCGTTTGGGCCACGAGCATGTGGAGCTTCAAGAACCAGAGTGCCTGTGCTAAAACGTCCATGGCTACAACCGTCTAATTGTCGTGATGAGAACCCCCGACGAAAGTATTGCATCTTCGGAGTAGGTTCTGCTAAACTCCTAGTATTGCACACGAGACGAGCCAAAAAGCATAAGCTAGATGAGACTGAGTGGCTAGCAAGACGAGCCATTTCGAGATGAGCCTATGCTTGGCTCGAGCCCAGGCTCGAGCCTGGTGAGTGATATTTGAAGATCCTTCGCCCGAGTAGAATAGTTAGTAGCCCGCTACATTCAAAGTGAAATTGAACATTGGTTTGATGAACCACAGGAGTTACTGGAGTTTGATATGTTAACTTGGTGGAAGCTGTACGGAAACCACCGCTGCCCCAAGGACCTTGCTACTATGGTCGAGAATATCTTGGAATTCCTGCCAGTAGCGTACGTACCTGAGGAGAGCTTCTTCTCACGTGCTGCGTTTTGGTAGTATATTTAATTTCCCGTTTCCTGTATTACTAGCTGACAGTTCACTGGCGATATCATTTCCAAAAAGCGGAACAGATATACTGATAGATCAGCGAGGGCCATACTACTTACTAAAAGCTGGCTAGGTCAACCAGAATTTGAGGCATGGGAGGAGGAGGACGAGGAATCAGCGGCTGCTGTGGCAGATGGAGGAGATTGGGAGGACTTGGACACTTGGAATACAGTCTAGTAGTAGAGACTTTGTCAAATTGTACTAGCAGTAATAATAAAATGTTATAGACTCGGGCTCGAGACAGGGCTCGAGCCGACGAGCCTAGGCCACCTATAAGACGAGACGGGACGAGTTTTCCTTATATCTCGTCTCGTCTCGTCTCGTGTGCAACACTACAAACTCTTGATAGACACTGCTTGGGACAATGATGGATTTTGCTTGTAAACCGTTAGTGCAAAACTGCAAATAAAACCAGAATCTCATTCGTTGGACGGAGTGGTGGTATGTCAGTCGGCGAGCGGTAATCGACTCAACCGGAGATGGTGAAAGAATGGATACAGGGAAGAGGGTGAATTGGCTGCTGTTGATTTGGTCCTGTGTGTAGCAGCAATCAGTTATAAGGCCATCCTGATGATAGACTCGGATGACAGTGCAAGGATAATGCAGTATCATTGGTATGGATTGTCGGCGGGTCGAGGATGTTTTCGGTCTACAGGCCACTTTTTACTTTCGGCCTTCGAGCCAAAGATGTTTTAAATTTCTAGGAAGGGGTATGCTCTCATTCTTAGATTTTCGAGCGTAGAAAGGGTGGATGTTGCATAGTAAAACTAGAAAGAAGGGCATCTGTTGGGTTGAGTCATGTGAGTAGGTGCAAGAGGTTATTAACCCCGCCAATATTGGGACCACAACATCATTCAGAGTGATTTCACGTGTAGTCAGGCAACATATGCACACCCTAGATTAAAGAATGTCATCACACAAACTACTCTACGCCACAGCCTGTAAGAAGTTGAAATGAGGTGTGTGCCCGGGCCAGTACGTGGCGAGCTACCATAGATAGACCTCTGGCCTGCAGGCTTGCCCGGGGTTTGAGGATAAAGGTCATTTTGATGGTTCTATGGGAGATTAGAGCTGATGGTTGCCCTTTGCTGTTTAAGATTTAGTTTTGAGCTCTTAGATCTTAGATCAAGCCCTGGTGATGAAGATGATGATAAGACGAGATCGTCGGGGCGAAAAGATTCAAGTGATCCCTAGACTTCTTCAATACATACTTGGTACTATCTCGACTAGCTTTTGGGATATCTCACATGACATCACTCACTTCTTCTACCCAAGATTATATTGTATCTGTACTTGTATCATGAGCCTCACAGCTCAAATCCATTTTGATATACAGCTAGTATATAAAAATACGCCTCAAGAGAGTGGCTCATATCTGTGCAAACAAATATGCAAACAGATAAGAGATATGGATATAAATTGGGCTGTGGATATGAGAGACAAGTTTATATATATGTATGCCTTTTGGCCTTGAGAATTCAATCAATCAACAAGTCTTTGAAGTATCCAAAGTAACAAGCTATAAGTTGGCACTTCTCAGTGGTACAATTGTAGCTAGTATGTGGTCAGATACAATTAGCACTGACGTTACATATTGTTTTCAAAGTGATAATATATTATCCAACCACCGGAAACTGTAGTGAAATTGATCTTCCCCAGCAATGACATCAACTTTTGTACTGCATGTTGTCTATTTCCAACTTCATCGGCAAAAGTGCAAATCGACTATAGGCTGCGCTACGCGCACACGCGCAGCTCATAGCAAGCTTCCCGGGGACCCCTGCGCGACGCGCAGCCTATAGTCATCTATAGTCGATTCATAGAGATGTGTGCGTGGGCCTATGGAACTATATACGGCTGCCGGCCAGTGATGGACCTATACCAGTCTTTACTGCCTGCAGTCTTCGCTGTTATACCGGTACTGTACACACTATCGCTGCGAGTCCGCATGTGAGCCCGAAGGCGCTTGAGAGCCTGCTTGAGAGAGCCGCGTTGAGAGAGCTGCACTTCGGGAGGAGTAGAGTTTTCCACTGGAAGCTTTTGGCCGATGGAAAACTCTGAGTTTGTGGAAGCTTTGGCTAATAGAAGGCTCTAAGTCTGTGGAAGCTTCGATGATGACGTTGACGTAGCCAACCTACTTGTCTAAGTGCTTCTGGTACTATGATCACCATCACCAACACCATCACCATCGCTATTATCACCATTGCCATTATCACCATCGCCATCATCGCCATCGCCATCATCACCATCGCCATCATCACCATCAGCCGCGGACCGAATGCGCACACATACGCCCACAATCGATGGGAAGCGGGCAGCAGATTCCGCTGGAAAATCTGAGTCGGAGATCTGTTCTCCCCAAGATCTAATTTTCTACCTTTCCTACAGAATCTAAGGCTACAATTGTCAACACCATGACCGTAAGGCATCGTGAGATCTCGTCGCGGTGGCCCCGCTAAATATAAGGTTCAAACTACGATATCGACCGACGTCATGATTTCGGCCACCATACGCCGCCCGTCACCCGCCACCTGCCTCACGCCTCCCAGTGCCTGGCGCCTGTGACTCAGCAAGTCTCTGGATCGAGCACGCAGGAGCATACATGGGAGCATATAGTCAAGTGAGATTGGGAGTGTCTTGCCTCTTGAGAGTGTACTTGGGAGCATAGACCCAAGTAGGCTGGGAGTGTGTCATCGAGTGCAATTGGGAGTGTACTTCAGAACGTACTTGGGAGCATGCACTGAAGTGCATTTGGCAGTTTGGTTTCAAGTTTGTTAAATGCAGCATGATGTATAGTATCAAGCGCACATAATCGCATGCGTATCATAGTAATCTAGTCAATGCGCAGGTCCATAGGACCTCATAGTGCCACGCGTCAAATATGCTATGGATTACTGTCCCAAAAACAGCTTCTCTATGAGTTACGCGTCGCGTAAGGTCATTTTTCCCGGTGTACTCTTGAAATCCACTGCAAGAGTTCAATCTGTTCTGAAATATGTCAATTGTAGGATTATACTCTCACTACCCCCAAATACTTCCAAAGTCTACCAGAGACTCAGTTGCATCTATCTGAAGAACATTTGAGATTTGCACGAGAGCAGCATGATCAAGTACTTCTGGATGTCAATAAAAGAAAACATTGCCAATATCTTTACAAAAGTACTGCTGAGAGAGAAGCATGAGAAGTTCATGAAGGCTATGAGTTTATGGTTAATCTGGGGGACTGGAATGGAAGGCTATGGAATTGGTCATATTTGGGTATTAGAATGGACCTGTTAGCAACGGTCCCGGACCGGACCGCCACATGAAAAACGATTGCTAGCCGGAATCGCCCCGAAAACCCACGGGTTTTGGCCGGGTCGGGCTCCATATCTTCCCTCCCATTAAATATTTGAGTTCTCGTCCAATCGCAATGTGATCTATACGCCAATTATGCAGTTTTAGGCGCACTTTCACCTCCCGGTCTCAGATTTGTGATCGCATCAATATTCATTGAGCAGCTGTAGAAAAACGTCGATTTTGGCGTGTTTTTGGGCGTTTTTCCACAACCGCTCAATGAATATTGATGCGATCGCAAATCTGAGACCGGGAGGTGAAAGTGCGCCTAAAACTGAACAATTGACATATAGATCACATTGCGATTGGATGAGAACTCAAATACTTAATTAGGGCTAAAAATGTGGTAATTGCTGAGATGAGACTTTGTTGTAGTAACAACCTGGCTAAAACCCGCGGCTTTTTGGGTGATTCCCGGTTGCAACCGTTTTTCGTGTGGTGGTCCGGTTGCTTGGCGGTTCCAAACCCGGACCTTGATTCCTGGTCCCGTTGCAAACCCGGACTGCGGCCGGGTAACCCGAGGCTGTTGCTAACACTACTACCTACCGTAGCCAATTAGGAGGAGGGTTTTAATGAGGCACCGGAAGACTATTCACATGAACTTTGTTTGTATGGGCTCACGGAGATATGGACTTGCTACGGAACGAAGCAAGAGGGGGAAGTGTTGCATGTGTACCTGCATCGTGAGCCTCACAGCTCAGGTCCATTTGATATGCACTTGGTGTATGAAGATATGCCTCAGGAGAGCGGCTCATATCAGTGCAGAGCGGCTCATATCAGTGCAGAGCGGCTCATATCAGTGCAAACGGATATGCAAACGGATAAGAGATATGGATACGAATATGGCTGTGGATATGGGAGACAAGTCTATATATATACGGGCCTTCTGGCCTCGAGAGATCAGTCAATCAACAAGTCTTAGGAGCATCCAAAGTAACAGACTATTAACCATAAGCTGAACTAATGGTAAGGCACCAGTAGAGCACGAAGCATATAACCTTCTTGTATATACCTCGAGTCTTTCTCCCTTCTCCGTTCTCTCTTAAGCCAGCATGTCGCAACAATTGTGAATCTGCTCTACCTGCTTAATCTCTCACCAATCTATGTGCAACGCACAGGTGCGAGGCATGGAGGTGGCGAGCAACTGTGGGCCTCGCAATTTCCAAGTTGCGTACTTTCAAGTACAGAGCACAAGGCTGAGCCTTCCTCATAACAAGGTTCAAAAGCTCATTGTATAAAATTTCGGATTTCAGTCTGAGCGGAGCGAAGCTCATAATGACAATAGATAGTCTAACCGTAGCCCTCGCGGTCTAGACCAATGCCCCAAGCAAAAGATGTATTCCCCTTCAACAAAATCTCACAAAATTGCCCTCACACACTCTTCGCAAGTTCATCCGCATTCCCATTAAATTCGCGATTGACCCTCCAAAAAAGCACATCGACACCATCATCTTCCAAATCTTCCACCATCGCATTCAGCTGGCAAAACTTATCTCCATTCACAACCGGCTCTCCCTTCGCATTCATATACCCATTCCGTCTCCACTTATCCACATAGCACGTCATAGCCTGAAAAACATAATCCGAATCTGTGACGATCACAATTGTGCTGATCTCATCCCAATGATATTCGTGCCGATTTTGCTGGAATATCCTCAGCGCTCGGATAATGGCGAAAATCTCGGCGTACTGGTTGGTCTGCCGGTGGACATTGCTGTCCAAAACACCCTTCCAGTTGTAGCGCGAGTGAGGACCGAAGTAGACTCCGGCTGAGGCGCGTGCATTGGCATACCCGTTGTTGCTGCATGCCCCATCGACGAATATGCAAAGCATTTCCGATTGCTTTTCGAGGTAGTTGTATGAGTTTCGCGCAATGAATGTGAGCTCCGCATCGTCGTCGTAGAATGTCGCGTCTTCAGGATCATAAGGAGGGTCGTCGGAATCGCAAAAGCCGGTGTTAAAGACTCGCTGCATGGCTAACGCCAGCTCTCGATAGGCGTAGCAAAACGATAGGGTGTTTGTAATCTTTGTTGTGGGACAAGTGCTTGGGTGTCGTCTTTGGAGGTGAGACCCAAAGCTTGAAGGACGCTGGTGGGGGAATATAAGGGGGGTAAACATATATTGTTATCAAATATACATGCTGTGTAACACATGATAACTACGTGTTCGGTGCTCGGTTGGCTGTATTCCCGCTTTCATCTCAAGGGGAAGCCACTAGCCAGGTGCGGTGAGATTTCTACAAGTTCGGCACCGGTGACGTTAGAAAATGCCTTTCTTACAAACTAGGAGTGAGCAGCGGGTTCACTCGGTCCTGGGCGATTGTTTTTTTTCAGCATTCCTTGTAGTAGCGGAAATTGGTTGTTATTTGGCCTTCCGCGTGCTCAACTCGCCTATATCAGATTCAAAGCTTGATTTTCACTCGGATGGTGAAGTGTAGAGGGGGTTCTGTTCGGTTTTAACGCTTTGTGGTTACTAGCTACTAGTAGCTACTGGAATTTGACCCTAGCATCGTCCTTGCCAATAAGAATTGAAAGGATTAGGAAAGACATAACCATGAAGGAGCTCTGGGGTTCTTGCAGTCTACTCCGAAATCAGACCGTCAGTATCGAGAATATACGTATACATCGTGCAAAAGCTTGGTTGATCGATCGACCCATACTACACAAACTGACTATGAATCATCATATAGACTCATAATCCAGTATATTATAATATGTGTATTTATATTGTCTTTGTCATAGTTTTTGTACCTCTCGCAGCGAACGTGAATCCCCATGGTGAATTATGCCTCAGGATACTGGCCAAGTGCCGGCGCTGAGATACAAGTTCAAGAACACTATTTCTGCTAAAGTCTAGTTAGTGTATTGTCTAAACTGCAGTGAGACATTCTCACTTACTACCAGTAAATTGGATGTTCTATGCGGGATCTTGTCAGAAGTAGTTGCTTGATCGTTTACACCCTTACCCTTAGTATTCTAATCATGCAGGAGATCTTTGGCGGGGTACGCTGTACTCTAATATCCGTGCAGGTCTGCCGATTGTGGGGATCCTTGGCCTAGCTCCGGTATGATATACTAATTAAACGCATTGCCTGGTGCAGCACCGACGTGGGGTAACTTTCATGGTAATCCAATAAATAATAGTAGTACATACACCGCAGATCAGCCTGCAAACCCCCTGCAGTTATAAAGCCCAACTACTGATTGTAAAGCTTGGTCTTGAAGGTTCTCGAGCTCATGCATTAATTACAAGTAAGATGGTTTCATACATCGTTCGTAGCTCAAGTTTAACGCATATCTAGGCGGTACTCGTGGATTAGGCAAGGCCATTGTTGAGGCTTTTCTCCAAGAGGGGGTAAATGTCTCCTACTGCGCACGAACTGTGGCCGAGGAAGAATTTAGCAATTTCTCTCCCGCTGACGTCGAAGTATTAGATCCTGCACCCCGGGCATTCGGCACTTCCGTCAACGTCGCAGACCCAGAAGCGTTGAAAGCATGAGTCAAAAAAGCAGTCCAGGAGTTTTGAAGAATCGGCACAGTAATCTATAACAGTATATATTCCCCCAACTAGAGAGGTCTATACTAAGCATTACAGCATCCAGCGTCGCGATGTCGGGCGAAATTGAAACCTGGCATAACTCCTTTAACATCGATTTCATCTACCTCACCAACCTGACAGTGCCGCATCTCTCCCGCTCTCCACACCCTTTAATCCTGATAATGTCCTCTTTCGCTAGCCGCGAAAACTTCATTGCCCTGTCCAACAGCGTACGGCTCCTTTAAAGCCGGGCTGCTGTAACTGGTGAACGAGAATGCGCATATCCTCGGGCTAAAGGGGATCTGTGTTAATGCTATCTCGCCGGCTATTATTTTTGCTGATGGCGGGCTGTGAAATATTCTAGAAGATGCCGGAGTGGGTGGAGGATCTCACAGGAAGGGTTCCGCTAGGAGGGAAGATGGGCATCCCTGAGAAGGTGGCGGATACGGTGGTGGTTTTGGGTCCGCCAGAAGCGGGTATACGAGTGGGGCCAATGTTTTGATTACCGGAGGATTTCATACGGGGACGGCGTTTTAGGGAAAGAGTCCACCCACCAACGTTCGTTGAGAGGCTGCAGTTGCGATTTTGGTTAGTGTTCTAGAATGGGAAATCAAGATGGAGCAGGGTATTTATAGAAGCTTACCGTGTTAAAATATCCGGAATATTTAGTCTCGGAACCCTGGCGGGCGTACTATGCTCTGAGACTACGAAATATTTTGATGTAGTCTTAGGGAAGTAACTCGCCTAGCTTGTGTGCGGCTGTACGACACGAACGAGCCGCGCCAGTCATCAGTCAGCAACCCAATGGCTGATGTGCTTCATGGTTGTCCTTTTCCCACCTGCATCGAACTCACCCAGACCATTGTACCTCCCGCCCTCCACATTCTATGCCGAATTTCACTAGCCTCCCACCCGAACTCCTGCTTGAGGTTGTCTCTCATTTGCATAACCCCGAGGACATCCGTCATTTCCGACTTCTCTCCGTCCGATGTGCCTGCCTTGCACGTCCCCTCCTCTTCCGCCACTTCGGCTCCTCCGACCGCCCTGCGTCAATCCACTCTGTTCGCCGCTTCCTCCGCATTTTATCCAAAGAACCCAAGCTAGCTAAACTCACCGAGTACGCAAGCGTCAACTGGGGCTTTGGCGACAATGACTCGCACTCCGACTCCGAGTTTGATGCCGATATGGTGATCTGGGATCGTGAAGTTCAAGACCTGAATTTGCGCAAAAATCACCCGCTCCGACGTACCTACTGGATGCGCTGCGGTATCGATGATGGTAGAGACGAAAATATTCGCTTGGACCACTGCTATAATAAAGCCTGCATCCCGTTGCTATTATGCAAGTTACCGAATCTCAAAACACTCGAGGTGGTGTCCGCAGCTATAGGTTGGAGCAGTCGCAACGCCTTGTGGGAGGGAATTTTGAACGTTTTCCCGGCGCTCGAGAACTTATCCTGGAGAAGCGGCAGCCGTAAGAGATATCACATCAACTGCATAGTCCCTATCATCATGCGTGCACCGAGGCTTAGGAGCGTGTCTGCCGCTGGATGTTACGGTGATAGACTGCAGGAGATACCGACTAATACATACTTCCTGCCTCATACAACAGGCTCGATTACGTCACTTGAGCTGTCTCCCTCCTGGCTCCATCCTACATCTCTCGATGTGCTACTTCAGATGGCACCAAAGCTTGTTTCTTTCAAGTCTCATCACGTTGCCTGGTTTCAGGTTCCACTATTCTGGGTCCATTTGTTGCATGTTCAGGACACCCTTGAAGTCCTGGAGTTACGGGTACAGCGAAAATCTAACATACCCAGCGTCCTTAGTAGATTGTATAATTTTCCAAGACTTAAGAGACTAGTCGCGGATTTGAATCTGGTGTATGATTCGTCCTTGGGTGATGCGCTAGATATGGTACTTCCGAGAGGGCTTGAGTATTTGGAGCCTGTCAATGGGATCTATCTGGGCTGTCCACAGAAATGTTTGGAGGCAATGAAGGGCATTGTCAAGGCAAAGGCGGATGGGCGAATGTTGTGCCTGAAGGAAGTGAGGTATCCACCACCACCAGTGGATCATCCTTTGTACTGTCCTGCGGAGGATGCGAGGCTAAGAGAGGAGTTGAAGAAGACTTGCGTTATGTATGAAGTGCTGTTACAATACGGTTAGTTAAGCAGGAACAACGTACTTGATGAGTAATATTTTACAAGCAGCTCTATACTTAATAGCTTTGTGTCTCTCACATTAAAGTGGCAGATTCAGTGATTTCTTGCATATGATTGCTCTGTACTTTAGCGGGGGTCCTCCGGTTCAGGTGAGGCTCATATGAGGCGCATATGAGGTTGATCTTGCAATCACCTTGATTTGATTTTGCGTACTCATGACAGCACTGGTACAGTTGATACCAGATAGATTTGCAGTGGTTGCAGCCAGCTGCATTCCTGGAGGTCTGTCATGCCTGCAAGGCTCACATCAGAATCCTGACAGAATTTCAGTAGCTGCCCTCACAGCCATGCTTCAAGTGCCGGTTGGGGTCGTGGGGTACGGCTTCTAACTCTTTGGAATAGCACACACCTTCACCATGGCCCGCAGGTCCATGACAACCATCATCACCATCACCATCATCATCATCATCACCATCACCATCACCATCATCACCAGCATTCTGCTGCCACTGCCACCACCCAACGCACATCTGCACGTCCAAAATCATGGGTGCAGTGGGAAATAATTGTAGAGCTAAAAGTAACTCCCAGAAGTGACAACCCATCACAGAGTACCTGCTATGTAATGTTTTATTTGGCTGTGAAAGTAAAGAGTTTTAGTTTTCACAGCATTGTACAAGAATCTCCAAAATACTAATTATAAGAATACTTAAATCTCCTACCTGACTAGTTACAATGGCATAAGAATTTCAACTGAGGATAGTGTGTCTCAACTGTCACCATTGCAGTCTGCTGCAATGGTGTCAAATCTGCCTGAATGATTTGTATGAGTGACAATGGCAGGATAGTTATAAGTTTGAAGTTACCATGAGCCAACAAATATCCTCACATCAACATGATATTTCAGTCACCCTCATGTGAGGCTAACAGATGTCGACCAGCCTCACATGAGCCTCACCTGAAACGGAGGACCCCGCTAAAGTAGATGTAAATAACATAAACTAGTAACCCTAGCCCTAGTCCGAATCCACGTGATCATGGAATGTTCCGCCTTGGCTTGGCTTGGTACGCAACCACTAGCTGTAACTTCCAAATTCACCTTTCAACTCCTCAAATCAATAGCAACATTCCACTCATTCACCGATAACATCGCTCTCATCCAGAATCCCCACCTCACCCTCTTCACCATGTCTGGCCTCAAAAGCCCCCTCCAGCTTAAAGTACGTCATCGCCGTCACACCCCGCCTTACCGCTGCTACCTAGCTAACCACCCGACGCCCACACACAGTTCACTGCACAGTCGCTAAACTAACAAGCAACAGCAAAGAAGAGACCACAAAAAAAGTAAATATCAAGAAGGCACCCCTTCCCCTCCTCCTCTTCCACGTACGCTAACCTCCCGACAGGCGATGCAACAAGGCAACAGTGGCATTGCTAAATTCTACGCACAGAACGCAATCCGCAGGCAAAACGAACGTCTCAACCTCCTGCGACTAGCCTCGCGCATCGATGCGGTTACCATGCGGCAGGTCTCGGGAAGCATGGTGGCTAAGGGCACGGATAATGCTATGAAGACGATGAATCTTGAATGAGTTGAGACCCCCAAGGGAAACAGGGAGGTGCGAAGCTAACACGTAGATAGATCTCCTCCGTCATGGATAAATTTGAGCAGCAGTTTGAGGACCTTGATGTCGCGACACGTACTACGGGAATGCGACATCTTCGGCGACGGCGGTCGGAATGCTGCAGGAGGATGTCGATAGGCTTATGGGACAAGTTGCCGATGAGGCCAGGTTGGAGATGCAGCAGGAGATGCCGGAGGCTATGAAGGCGAAGATTAGTCCCACAGAGCAGGAGGAGAATGGGTGTGTTTCTCTAAGAAGGGAGGTGGTCTAGCTGGCTAACAGGGGTATCCAGGCTTAATGAGCGGCTGCGAGCGCTCCGGGGTTAGACAGGGCTATGAATGAATGAACGAATACATGGGAGTTGTGGATTGCGTTTCTTTGTTTTCGTTTCCCGGGCATTTTGTATTTGGTTCCACGCGCTGTATTGTTTTTTTATCTTCCGCTGGGGTTTGTTGGTATTGGTAGCTGGGGATAGTGCAGTACATAAGATATGATCTTAGAATCTGCGTATTCCTGCTGGTGGATTCAATCCTGAAGTCCGACGGGGTTCTGGAACAGGGTTCCCGGCGGAGCCTCGGCAGTTTCGCCCAACCCGTGACACCGTGTTTCACACTTCATGATACCCTTTCCATATAACCTTGAAGTGTCCCACCCACTCCCAACGTCCTCACCACAACACCTCCAGCCACCATGGCACTCCCCAGCATAACCCTCTACATCGACCTCGTCTCCCCCTTCGCCTATCTGGCATTCCACCTCCTCGCCCACTCCCCCCTGCTAAAAATCGCCACAATAACCCCCGTCTTCCTCGGGGGCATCATGCGCGAAACCTCCAACCGCCCCCCTCTTGCCGTCCCGCTGAAGGGCGAGTACACCTTCCACGACCTCCACCGGCAGGCTAGAATCCACCGGATCCCTATCTATAAGACAATACCCGAGGGGTTTCCGGTAAATACGATTACGGCCCAGCGGGCGCTGTGCGTGCTGCAGAGGGAGGTGGGGGGGAAATTTGTGGAGGCGGTGGAGAAGTTGTATGAGGCGCATTGGGTGGAGGGGAGGAGGGTGGATGATGTGAGTGTTGTGAGGGAGGTGCTAGCGGGGGTGGTAGGGGAGGAGATGGCGGGACGGGTGTTGGAGTTGGCGAAGGGGGAGGAGGCGAAGAAGTGGTTGACGGAGAATACGAAAGAGGCGGTGGGGAAAGGGTGTTTTGGGTTGCCGTGGTTTGTGGTTAGGAATGGGCACGGCGAGGAGGATGTATGGTGGGGATTTGATCATATGAGACAAGTTGAGGCGTTTGTGAAGGGCGAGGAGGAGAGGTTGAGTCGGTTGTGAATGTGGGGGGCACGGGGGAATTTGCGTTCTGCCTTTGTGTTGGTGAACACTACACTTCTTTGTTTCGTAAAGTAGATAGTAAAGTAGATATATCCAAACATGCCACTAGTTAATCAAACACCACTCCCTGCTGCTTAAAGAACACCCTCATAAGCGCATCCGTAACCTCCCTCTTTTCCTCCGAGTTCTTCCTCAACTCTACCACAAGCACGCCAACATTATCCTGATCCTTTCTCTGCCCCTCAGTGAGTGTCTTCCTCACCAGCTCCTCCTCCATCTTTGCAATAACCCTTGCCGCGCCTTTCGGCTCCCTCGCTAACAGTGCCAACGCGAACCACCCTTCACTACTCACAACTGGGTATTTCTCCTGCTTCACCATATCCCACAATGCCTCTTCCACATTCTCGTCATGCGAGAGTAGTGCATCGAGCAATGGCTGGTCAGGCTGCTCAGCAGCATAGATGAGACGGAGGATAGCGGCAATTGTGCGCGAAATCTCGGTTTTCACAGGGAGCTCTTCCACTTCGGTGTAGCGCTTGAGGAAGAGTCGAACGAGGGTTTCTTCCGGGGAGGGCCCGGAGAGTAGGAGTCGCGCAGTCTCAACTGTTGCGGGTTAAAGGAGGAGGAAATGTGCAAGGGATGGATAACAGACCATTATTGACGATCGCCAATCTTCCTAGACTAACTGCAGAGTACCAAACCTGCCCCACACCAACACCTTCCATCTCTAGCATCCGCCTGATGGCTTTGAATGCACCAGCATCGACAAGGGGTTTCTTGTTCTCCGACGGGATAGCAAGATTCTTCAGCACCCCAACAGCGGCATGGATGATACCCACCGACATGGCGCCACTCGGCAACTGCTCGACTTGCACATTGCCCTCTTCACCTTCGTTTTTCTCTTCACCTTCCTTCTTCTTCTCCCTTACCATCCTAACCGACTCCTCAAACTTCCCTGCAGTGTCCTCCACCACCTGTAGCAGCGGTATATGCACCCCCGTCTCGACGAGTTGAAGACAAACGTTATCGCTCCTTCCCACATTCCCATACACCAAACACGCCGCAACCGCCAGCTCCTCTTTCCCAGCCTGAACCTGGAGCCACTTACTAACCCGTTCCATCACCTCACCCCCAAGCGGATTAACCTCCAAAAACTCCGTATCTGTAGCAATGTCGCCCACCGCCTCGACGAGCTGATTCCGCGCGTACGCAATAAGTGATTTATCCTTTGCCTCACGCTCCGCGTCGACTGCTAGATGGTAAGTTTTTTCGACCAGGTCGAGAACACGGGGAAACAACAATGCGCCATCCTCATTCCTCGTCAGCGTCAGCTTCTGAAAGCGCTGGATGGTGAGCAGCGACGAAAGAATCGATACAAGGGAGAGCGTATTATCGAAGCCCTCGTCTCCAGTTTCTAGATACTCCAGCAGCGTTTCGAGTGCCGTCTCGGGGGTGGCAGCTTTTCCGGTATCATGTGAAAGGAGGAGCTCAAGAATCCGCAGGAAGTAGTCGAGGTCGTCGTCGAAATCTTCATCCGAAAGGGCAGAAAAGATGGTTTGACAAGCGTCCTTCTCTATTGCGGCGAGTTGCGAGGGTTCTCTAGAAGAGTCAGCGGATGGGGGTGCGTGGGTATCGGGGGAGGGTGAACCGTAGTCGGTGCAAATGTTAGAGAGTACTATGGCGGCGGTGAGGCGGGTCTCTGGGTCGTTGATGGCGGTAATGACGGGGGCGACGGAGAGGGGGTGTTCAATGACTCGTGTCCGGTTTGCATCTACACCCAGTCAGTCACAGCTGCTATAGGATGAAAAAAGACATGCCTTTCTCTGCACACGAGTTCCCGACAATCTTGAGAGAATTCAGCGTCAGTGTTGGTTCGCTAGACTTTGGTATTAAGCTCTGAAAGAAGTCGAGAATGCCCGAGTTGCCAATTGGGATCCGCCAAGCCTCTGTTCAGTATTACCATCAGCATCTCTCCCTCGCTGTATCAATGTGGATTGTAGATATCTCACCATCTCGACTGGCAATCCAGACTGTCGCTGAAGCACAGCTTAGAGACTTTTCGTCCCCATTTTCTAGCATCCCCTCTAGCGACTCCAGAACTGGTGTTAATGCGTCGGCGGTCTTTTCGTCTGCCTGAAAGACAGCCTCAATCGTATCTATGGGTGATGTATCGGTCGTGGCCATTGCTGTAGACATTGTCATTGTTGCGGTTGTTATTGATAATGATGGATGAGGGTCGCAGAACGTGGAGGGTCGCAGAGCGTGGAGGGGTAAGAAGCGGAGCTTAGCTGTTAGGTAGCGCCCTAGCTACTTTAGCCTCATCTGTCCTTCTCCGTGCAACACTTACACAAACCTACCCTACTTTCAATACTCCCCCCGACACCCACAACCGCATATATTCGTTACAATGACACGCGCAACACAGGCCATCTCTCTCTTCTTAATCCTATCCTCGGTACCTCCTCCTCCCCTATTTCCTCATCGTCGCTAACCTAGCTCCTGACAGGTCTACCTCGCAGCCTACCTACAATTGATCCCTTTCCCTACCAAAATCCAAGACGAAATCATCCCCATACTTCCACTGTGGGGCCTCGTCACCTTCGGCGCATACCTGCTGTTCTCGCTTGGCTGGGGTGTGGCGACGTTTAAGGACACCGAGGGCGCGTACCATGAGCTCATGAAGGTGTGTATTATATACCTTCCTCCGCTAGAGGGTAGAAGGCTGATAGGTGGGGACGCAGGAAATCGATGAGGCTAAGAAGGATTTGAGGGCGAAGGGGGTCGATGTGGACTAGACTAAGAGTGCAATATATACGGAGTGAAGGCAATAATGGGCAATGGACGTACACCAGCAAAGTGCAAATCCACTATAGGCTGCACTACGCACAACTCATAACAAGTTTCCCATAGACCCCTGCGCGACACGCAGTCTATAGTGATCCACGCGTGGGCCTATGGGAGTTTATACGGTTTATGGACCTATGGAAGTCTATGCGGCCGACAGGTTCTATGGGGGTCTTTACTGCTAACAAGCTTCCGCTGGTACTATTGTAAACATATACACATCTTGTGTCTGCCTCGAAGCATTCTCATTGACCAGAATTGTTTGGTATGTGGCTTCTGTGGCGTCATTACTCCCCAACTAAGTAACTATAGTTACCCTACTAACTACGTTTCAGCCACAACACATGCACGTGTGCGAGCTACAGTAGGAGGTGAGGCCGCACAGCAACCGGAGCGACGAGCAAACGTGCTCTAATCCTTTCTACTTTTACTTGAGATTTGTAAACTTCTTTGTTGACCGCTCAAGTGTGCTAACCAAATCTTCACATTAACTCTTAAACGCAGCGAAGTTCACGTCCTATCAGCGTCTGGAAAACTGGGTTGGAGATCTGCTCTCCCAAAGAATTGATTGTTCACCATGGCTGCAGGAGAAATGGCTGAAATTGCCAACACTATGACCGTGAGATATCATAAGATCTCATCAGAGTACTAGCATCTGAAGATAAGTTTCACGCTAATAGACTCGGACCGACGTCATGATTTCAGCCACCCGCCACCTCGCTGGCCTGAGCATCCAAGTGCGTTTGACCACAAGCTCCTGAGTACACTTGTCTCCAAACTCCCAAGTGCACTCGATTCCGTGCACCCGGGGGCAGGTTGACTCCTGCCCACTTCAGAAATATAACATTGGTTAGTGCTCGAGAATAGCTCGGTCGATTCACGATCTGAGAATTTAAACATTTAGAGCGCATTGAGTAGGTCATTTGATGTCAAACAAGTGTCTCAACCGGAGGAATATTCATGGAGTTGGCATGGTGGTGGAGTCCCCTAGTATAATATTCCACCACCTCATGTCAACTCCATTAATTATGATCTGATTAAGACTCATGTTAGAAGTCAAATGATCTACTCGATGGGCTTTAAACGCTCGCGCTCTTAGGTCGTGAATCCGCCGAGCCGTTCTCAAGAGGCGGCCAATTTTATGTTTTTGGAGCGCGATGGATCCGGGAATGCAGTTGAGTGCAGCATATAGTGTAGATCTTTTCTCGTGTACCATAATTATCTAGTTAATGGGTAGGTCCACATGTCTACGCGTAAAATTTCCTACGGAATACCGTCCGAAAAAATCTCTTGCTAAGGGATGCGTGTTGCGTAAGGTGTTTTTTTACCAGTGTAGGAACGGGGGGAGAGGAGAAGAGCTGCAATGCAGAAAATAGGTAATGATTGGTATATCAACATCTATCTTACAAAGGCACTGCATTACCATCTACATTCCACTAAGACCATGAAGCCACGAAGCCGTCAGTTTCCTTGCTGTATCATGACCTATCCCCCCTCTCTTTCTCCTTCAGTCTCTTCTCCGTCTCCATAAAAACCTTTAGCCCCACAGGAATATCCTCAAACCCTTCCCACAGCCCCCCGCCATCCCCATCCTCCTGCTCCAAACCCTTCAACGCCGACTCCGCGCGCCTTGTTGCCTTCTTCCACTCCTCGAGATCCTCCACAAACGTCGACAGCACACAATTAACGCATCCACTCATGCAGCAATTATCCGGCTCCACGGGTTTAGGCGGCACCCAGACGCCGGCTATCATTTGGCCGCGCTGGCGCTTCGATTCTTCGTGCAGCGCTTTTTCCTCCGCGGGTCCCGTGAGTGGAGAGCCAAAGACGATGGAGACACGTTCGGCCGTTGTTAGTTCGGGTGCGCGCGGAGGTGATGGGTTGGCGGGGGTGAGGGGGTGGGTGAGGAGATCGAGATAGAAGCCGGTTAGGGGGCGGGCTTGGGTTGGTAGGGGAAGGCGGGAGGAGAAGCGGCGTGTACGGAGGAGCGGCCGGAGGTGGGGGTGCATCGCTGTTGGGGTTACATTGGATGTGTATAGTGGCGGACAGGCGGGAGGAGCCGTGGTTATCGCGGCTTATCTGATCCGATCACATGTCTAACATCATAACGAGTGATGGAAAGGGTTTCAACATGTGATATTTCTATCTAAGCTTGCGCTCGTACTATGTTAGGAAACCCTAAGCCCTAATAGTATCTTTGGTACGCTTGGGCCTCCAGTTTTAGCCCAATGGCGAGATCTAGTTCTCGCCAGAAATAGTTTTGACAGGTCGGCCGAGAGGGATTTTTGTTGCAATTCGTAGATGGACACGTAAGTTGCAAAACTCTCTTTCGTCATCATGATTGGGACTACGGTGCGTGAAATGTTGAGGGTCCTTTTGTTTCCCCGCATCTTTCTCACCCACCATTCGCCGCATCCCGCATCGCAACATTTCTCATGACCGCACATACCCACCACTACCACCACCACCACCACCACTATCACCACCACCTCCCCGACCACCTAACATAGCCTCGCAAAAGACAGCCCAATTCATTCCTGAGGACAAAACTACGCCCCCGACCATGGCGGAATCCAGCTCGCAACCGCAAGCCTGCGGAACCTGCACTGCCATCTCCCTCAACTTCCAATCACCCTGTCCCTCCCCAGCGGTCGTGCCAAAACCTCCCTTCTGCACCTTCCACAAAAAACAATGTCAAGCCCTATACGCGGGGTACAAGCGACGTAACGCCGAGCTCGACACACTCGAAAAATCACCACCACAGTTACTCCCCAAGAATATCGGCAACAACGACTTCGGCAATGTCAACGATGTACAGGTGCTCCAAGCTATCCACGAGTATTTGCTAAAAAAGTTCGGGCTGCTTAATAGGTGTATTCTTGCGCGTGAAATGCATCATAGCCATTTTTATAAGGATACGTCGGACTTTGGACACCAGGGGTATCTCGACAAGCTGAAGACGGGACGGAATTTGTTGACCACCGTGTTGGGAAGGATTGAGAGACGCATGATGCAGCTGAAGTATGATAAGGAACACTGGTACGCGTGGATACGGAAGCTACAGATGGAGGAGGAGAAACGGTCGGAGGCGGAGAAGAAACGGGTTAAAGCTGCGGCAGAGCTGGAGAAGAAGCACCAGGCGACTCTTGCGGCATTGAAGGGAGATGAGGAGAAAAATCTGGAGGAGCTGGAGAAGGAGGAGGTCTGGGACCCGGTTGAACATACGATTGGAGAGATTCGGATGGGGTATGTGGCCCTCGTCAGGACGATGTGTAATGCTACCACCGATAAGGAGGAGAAGGCGGTTGCCAAGAAGCGCGCAGATGAGATTGGGGCGGAGATGGCGAAGGGAGGGCTGGGGAAGATTACAGGGAGTAGAGAGGAACATTTGAAGAAGGTCTTAGAACAGAGAAAAGGGAAGAAGGGTGATTTTGTTGCGTTTTATGAGGGAGATCCGAATGCGCCGTCGGATGATCTTCAACGAGAGTTTAACATCGGGGGGATGATGTCTCCGGAACAGGTGAATGCGTTGACGGCTAAAACGTTGCAGGAAAAGTTGGTGGAGGTGAGGAAGAAGAAGGAGACGGGTGTGATAACGGGGAAGAAGACGGGGAAGAAGGGTCGGAAGAAGGCGAAGGCGAAACAGAAGAACGGTGGTAAGGCCCCAGAAGAGGAAGTAGCAGATGATGACGGGTACGACGAGGAACAGGATTTGCAGGATATGCTGCAGGTTCTAAATACCGGGCAGTTCCAGAATATCGATCCGTCCAGAATGGTGATCATGCCCGATTTCTCGAGGTTGACAATGAAGGATGGACAGATGGTGAAGAGGGACCCGGACGAGGATGAAGATGAGGAGATTACGAATGCGCCGGATCGTGATATACTGAGAGGTATACGCCAGCTAAGGGACTTTATCGACGACATCAAACCAAGATATTACGACGCCGACTACCCTCTAGAGGAAGACATTCACAAGGCCCAGCAGAAGTTTGCAGACCAGTCCCGGGCTATCCGCGAATATCAACTTCTTCGGAATATCCTGAGCAACTCGTCCCTTCTTAGCGTAGCTATTGAGTGCGACTCTATCGATGAGTTCTTGAACGACACCGAGCGAGTCCGCAACACTGATCTCCGTGACCTGGCACTTGGACTGTCAAAAACTACCATGCAAGATGTTCAAAGCGCATGTTCGGATTATTGGCTTAACGAAGTCATGAAGAATAACGGGGTGAACACTATTGCAAAGAGGGGTGATAAGAAGGGTAAAGGAAAGCGGGGGGAGGAGGAAGTGCAAGGCCTCGACCGCATCAAGGTCTGTGGCCGATGGCTCCACAATTATCCCATGGAATCTCGTCTCCCTCGTCGCGGCTGGTTCCAGTTCGGATTGTTAACGTTCGCCTCCTGGCAAACTGCTCTCTCCCTTTGCAAATCGTGGGACGAGTGTTACGAGTAAGTTGAACCTATGGCGGTAGTGCTAGTATTCTCGATGTTGATAGGTTTCAGGCTCTCCCTTCTCGGGCTAGAGAGATATTTCACGAACCTACCCCAAGACTGGGTTGGCAACAATGAACCATATATCCTCCGCGATACACGACGCATTGGGTTTTTAACATACGCGCGCTCTGGCCGTGCTGACGTAGCTACGAAGCAGGTGCCGTTTCCGTTTGGAGGTTATATGGACGCCCAAGCCCGAAATTACATCTGTGGAAACATGTCGCGGAACGACCCTAGGGCCCGGCGCTTCATCGCCATGTGCAATGCCACTACATCGGAGCTGTGCATCTGGGTTAAGGATATGAGAACAAAAAAGATTATCTACCAACCCCCACCTAACGAACTTTGGATCACACGCACCAGGGTTGTTAGTGGAAGAGGCGGGAGGGCAACGGACTGGGAGGTACAGCAGGCTATGGATGCTAAGTTCCGTGAACAGGTGCAGGCTACCAGGCCGTGGAACCTTGGGTTTTCGGACTACATGGAGGTTCATATCTGGGATCGCCATGAGGGGAGAAAGTTTGAAACGCTGATGGGTGTATGTTTCTCTGTTGCAGTCTGTGGGGTTTCACGATGTTAATTGATATTAGGTTATCATGAAACTCCTCAATAAGGCATATTTCTACATCGACAGGCTCTCGATGTGGGATTCTACCCTTGATGTCATCCAACGCATTGCGATTGAAGAGGGTGGTGAGGATGACGAGAATGCACGCAGGGCGAAAGAGATCCGGAAAAATCTTAAGGGGCTGAGAAAGCGCGAGGATCTGAAGAAGATGCTCCTGGAGCCGGACCCAGAGTATTATTACGATGATATCGATGAGTACATCGACCGGAAGATGCGGCCGTGGAAAGACAAGATTTGGCGAGAAATTGATGGGGAGGACTATAAGGAAACCCAGGAGTATAGAAAAGTATTAGGAGATATCACGGGCAGCATTTCCGGAATCAATGATGTGGATCAGATGGCGGTGGCGTTGAAGAAGGCTTTTGATAAGGTTTATCGGGATGAAGCAATGGCAGGGCGCCCGGTTGACGATGAGGATGACGATGATGATGAGGCGGTTAGTGTGAAGAGCGGCGACTCGGGTGAGTGGAGCGATGAGGAAGGCCCCGTTTTGAAAGTCGAAATTTGGGAGGAGGCTGAGGGACAGGCGGAACGTTTGGAAGAGATTTCGGAGAGTTTGTCTTCCACTTCCATAGCCGCCGGGGTACTTGCTAAATGTGATTAGAGCTTGCTACCGGCTTGTACGAGATGTTCCTTGAAATGACCCCCGGCTTCAGCAAGGAAAAGTACGAGCGGAACCGGGAGCTTATGGGACGTCTCATTGTTGAAAGCATGAACACTAATCTCACGCCCCGGGATCGCGCACGAGCTGCAAGAAAACAAAGACAAAGTCCATCCCCACCCTCATTTCTCGGTCTCACTCCAGCTAACCCGCGCTGTAGTCTCTGAAAGCATGCCTGTAGTGATCCCACAGAACTTCTGGTTCTGCAACAACATGGTACAAATGATCTGGAGCAAAAAGTTCCACGACATCGACATGTACGAGATGTGGGAGGAAAACGCACCAGACACAAAATGGAACGACTTCGCCTTACTCCGCGACAACGACAAGCGCGCCAACAACCTCCCACCTCGCCGTCCAAGCACTATGCCCGAAAAAGTCAAAAAGGACTGGGAAAACCACATCAAGGAACACAAACTCAAGGACAACAACTGGGCCCGTCTGCAAGACGGAGAATCCCACATGTCCCGCGAAGAAGTCCGCTTCCTAATCGCCCGCATAATGACACTATGGAAACAAGGCGCCATCTCCCCCTCCTACAACCTCGCCTGCATGCCCGTCCTCGCCGGAAAAGAATCTCCAGACGGTGAATACGGCATGTACATCGACTACAGCATCCTCTACCACGCAAAAATGTTCGAACCCCGCACCCACACCGCAGAGGGAATGTTTATTGTCCCCCCCGGATCCCCCTCCTACCTCAAAGACGCAATGGAGAAATGGGAGCGAAAAAACCCTAGCAGTTGGTACGCATTGTGTAAATTGAAAAGCACGTCAGAATACTGGCATTTCCAGCTTCCTGAGGATGTGCGGCCGATGAGTACGTTCCTTGACCCCCGTGGCCGCATCTGGGAATGGAATAAAACACCAAAGGATTTCCCGCATGCTGGGAAGGATCTGCATACTATGATGCGCACGTTGATGATTGAGGCCCCGCGGTATGCAGGTATCGGTTCAGCGCTGGTGCCGCAGGAGGAATGTGAGGAGAGTATTAGTCATTATGTTAGTGTTAGGAAGGATGTGTATCTGGTCTGTGGACGAACGGAGAAGGAGGCGAAGAGTTGGACGCAGAAGGCGGCGAGTTATTTTAGGAAGAAACCGAAGGGGTTTGAAGTCGATTGGGCTAGGAGCTTTCTGGGAGTTAGGGCAGAATGGTTGAGAGCGCTACCGGAGAAGGCGTGGTTGTAGGGGAGGCTTGGGGGGAAGATTCTCGGGTACGATGGTTGAGGCGAAGTGATTTTTTAGGTTTATAGGCTGCGTTCTGGTAAAATTGGCACGGTGGAGGCGTTTGTGGGTGGGTGAAATTACTTCTGCAGCTGCTGTGAATTAACTGCATCTCCGTGACAAGATGTGATTAAAATATGTGGTTTTACACTACAATGTATTTTGACAATGGTTCTCACGAGTTAGTGGTGCGATAGCTTCTGGTTTAGTGGACGACTATGCAAAATTAGGCGTTACTATCTGGTGCGTGATAGGGAGGCGACTATGCTCGACAATTTTTTAAGTATCCAGAAATTGGGCTGACCCTAACCCGGCTTATAATTACTATTAATGATTAGTGTGGGCGCCACCTCATGCATACGGCCCAGGCGCCTTATTAGGGGTGTGGGCGCATCCAGCGCCCACACCTAACAAGCCACTAACAAGCCACTAGCGGGGCACCTCGTAGCTCCCACCCTCAGCTCCCCGCTCCCACATCTATCAAACTTTGAGCTCAATTAACTTCATGAATTTTACTTTGACCAGGATATTATTTATATATGAAATGTAGTTAACAAGATGCTCTTTCACTTGCTTGTCTCCTCTGTTAGTTTCCTCTAATATTCAAGGAGTGGTTGTAGATCAAGTACAGTGGCTTAGACTATAGTTAGCACTGTTGATGCTGCTAAGCACTGCTTAGCACTGCTGGTGTTTTGTGTCAGGTAAATTATTTCCACCTGATGCATAGATACATGTCATACACCATCAGGTAAATCTTTTCTACCTGACTGTATGTTACATCTGTGATGAGTGACAGCTTCACCGGGAAAAATAACCTTACGTGACCCATAACTCATAGAGAAGCTGTTTTTGGGCCAGTAGTCCGTAGCATACTTGATGCGTGGCACTATGAGGTCCTATGGACCTGAAATTTGACTAGATTACTATGATATGCATGCGATTATAGGCGCTTGATACTATACATCATGCTGCATTTAATAAACTGCCAAATGCACTTTATTGCACACTCCCAAGTACACTTCCGGGTATGCTCCCAATCATGCTCCCACTTGCGCTCGATGCTACACAGCCAGCCTGCTTGACTGTACACTCCCAAACCAGCTCACAAGAAGCTCTCAAGCACACTCCCAAGCATGCTCTCAAGTACGCTTCCAGTTGGACTCGACGGTACACTCCTAGCCTACTTGGCTCTACGCTCCCAAGTACACTCTCAAGAAGAAAGATACTCCCAATCTTCCGTGACTGTATGCTTACATGTACCCTCCTACATGCTCGATCCAGAGACTTGCTGAGTTGCAGGCACCATGCACCAGGAGGCGTAAGGCAGGTGGTGTATAGTGGGCAGTATTTAGGGGATGGCATGTGGCATGTGGTGTGTGGCAGATGGTGGGCAGTATATGGTGGCCGAATCATGACGTTGGTCGATGTCATAGTCTGAACCTTATCTTTAGCGCGGCCACTGCGACAAGATCACATGATGCCTCATGGTCATGGTGTTCACAATTGTAGCCTTAGATTCCGCAGGAAAAGTAGACAATTCGAACATGTGGAGAGCAGATCTCCAATTCTGATTTTCTTGCAGAATCTGATACCCGCTTCCTATTGATTGTGGCTGTATGTGTGCACATTCGGTCTGGGGCTGATGGAGATGATGGCAATGGCAATGGTGATGGCAATGGTGATAGTGTTGGTAATAGTGATCATAGTATCAGAAGTACTTAGACAAGTAGGTTGGCTACGTCAACATCAGGATCAAAGCTTCCACAGACTTAGAGCCTTGTACTAGCCAAAGCTTCCACAGACCTAGAACCTTCTATGAGCCAAAGCTTTCACAAACTCAGAGTTTGCCATTGGCTAAAAGCTTCCCGTTGTGGTGAAACGGCAGAGCTAGAAGGCAGAGAGTCTAGCATCAAATTCCGCGGCACCTTTCGTGGCATTCCAATAGGAATCCGTGAGAAAGAGCAGTTCTGGCTTGAAGAGTGTAGGAAGAGGATGGGAAGATATGATACTAGTACCTGGCAGTGAGAATCCACTCAAGTGTGTGGATTCTCGTACTGAGTGGCAGTGGTGGTGAGAAACGGATTCTCCCGCCACACCGTGGAAAACTCTACTCCTCCCAGATATACTCTTGCATACTTGATCTAGAGACTTGTTGAGATACAGCTGCAAGGCACCTGGAGGCATGGGGCAGATGGCAGGTGGCGGCCTGCCAAAATCTTGACGTCAGTCGATATCATAGTCTGAACCTTATTTTTAGGGTGGCCACCAAGACAAGATCTCACGATGCCTCACGGCCATCCTATTGACAATTGCAGCCTTGGATTCTGCAGGATTGGTAGACAATTGGATCTTGCAGAGAGCAGATCTCCGACTCAGATTTTCCAGTGGAATTTACTACTCACTTTATGCCAATTGTAGGCATATGTGTGCGCTATTGGTGCTGATGGTGATGATGGCGATGGTGATAATGGTGATAATGACGATGATGATGGTGTCGGTGATGGTGATCATAGTACCAGAAGCACTTAGACAAGTAGGTTGGCTACGTCAATATTAGCATCAAAGCTTCCACAGACTAAGAGCCTTCAATTAGGCAAAGCTTCCACAAACTCAGGGTTTTCCATCGGCCCAAAGCTTCCCATGGAAAACTCTACTGCTCCTAAAGTATAGCTCTCTCAAGCAGGCTTCCAAGCCAGCTATAAAGTAAGGTTTCGAAGTAGGCTCTGATGGAGGCTTCCAAGCAGGCTATCAAGCAAGGCTTCGAAATAGGCTCTCAAGCAGGCTCCCAAGTGTCAGCGGGCTCTCCAGCGGACTCAGTACTGGTATAATAGCCATGCATTGAAGACAGGTATAGGTCCATTTTCGGCTGCCAGCCGTATATTGGTCCATAGGCACACACGCACATCTCTATGAATCGACTATAGATGACTATAGACTACATGTCGCGCAAGGGTCCACAGGAAGCTTGCTATCAGCTGCGCGTGTGTGTCTGCAAGGGTAGTGCAGTCTATAGTCGATTTGCACTTTTCCCAATGTAGTGAATCTTGTGACTGTAACAGACGAATATGATAAGACGAAATGCTTTGTGGTTATGTTGGAACTACTGCTGTGATAATACGGCACCAAGTCTCCTACAGAGCTGCGCAGCAGTCTCAGCTGGTCTCGAAGTATTGGGCAGAGCTGCACAGTGGTCTCATCTTCCCTTGAAGTCTCCTGCAGACCTGTGCAGAAGTCTCAGGAGCTCCAAAATTTGACTATTCTGTAAGTCAAATCATGTATCATCCTGAATGCACCTCCATAACTGCAGGTGCTTTCAGAAGGACCCAAGAATCCTCTTGCAGAGTCTGAGTGCAATTTGCTTAGCTTCAGGGGGGCCTGGAAGCATTCAGAAGGACTTGGAAGCACCAGTGGTGAGGTCACCCGGAGGGTCTGGGGAGATTGCACGTTGCTTCCGGACCGATTTACATTTTGCAGATGTAAGGCACAACGCTGCATCAACTTAAGTGAATCTGCTAAGCAAGAATTTTGCTTATTCAATCGACATTCAACTCCTATGTATCCCCGCAAAAGGACATAAAACTGGTCTTCTTACGTAGTCATGAATAGGTGTTATGCATATCACGTGACTAGCCCAAGAGTAACTCTGTGAGATGTATTCATATATCTATTGTAAGTACCATTATGGCTGTTAAGGGAAAACCCTTAGAACAATACAAATTGCGTAGATCTATGAACACTTGCCAAAGTGCGTGAGGAACCACACAAATTGTGTGGATCTATGAACGCTTGGCAAGAGTGCATGTGACCAAGAGCTGGGAAACTTAGAGTGTGTATTTCATATAATGAGATGATGTCTATCTACCCCAGGGCTTTCCAAATATATACTTCCTGTCACTGAGTCCTTCTCCATTATTCCGGTATCTCTGTATGTATATATATACAGAGACTTTGATAATACATGCCATATTATGATGTAGCAAATCTTGTGACTTTAACGAAGATGAATATAATAGATGAAATGCCTTTTGGTTTTTGAACGCTAAGAACCACTGGTGTAAAATTATGGCATTAAGTCCTCCACAGAGCTTGTGCCAAGGTCTCAGCCACTCTGGAAGTCTCCTGTGAATGTGTGCTGAGGTCTCAGCTGCTCTTGAAGTCTCCTGCAGACCTGTGCAGAGGTCTCAGTAGCTCCAAAATTTGACTATTTTATTACTCAAATCTCATAGCATCCTGAATGCGCCTCCATAACTGGAGGTGCTTTGAGGAGCAGTTGAGAATTCTCTTGCAGAGTCTGAGAGCACTTTGCATAGCACCAGGGGAGGCTGGGAGCATCTGGAAGTACTTAGAAGTACTGGTGAGAGCGAGCAGAGTGTCTGGGAGGTTTGTCTATGGCTTCCAGACCGATTTACATTTTGCTGATGTACCCATTGCATCTCTTTACTGGCTGTATGTGCTTCTAGCATTCTGGCTATCTTGTCGATAGTCTGGTGCAAATGCGCCACCTCGCATTTCTACTTTCTTGTTGTTCTTCCTATTCAACTCCTCCAGCCTTCCAGAGTACTTGCTGGCTCCAAAGTGTCACTTCTCAGTCTTTTCCCTTTCTGATTTTGCTCCCACTGCTAGGTTACAGCCATGAAGGCATCATGTATTGTCTTTCATGACATTGTGCCAGAGACACTGCTTGCCTTGCCTACTTCCACCATGTCTACATCTTTTTCAATTGGTGGTTTCCAATTATTTGTCTAATAGGCATCCAATCTGCTTTGGTCAGAATCATTGCTGATTTGTTGGTCATCATGTCGGGTTGATTGTATGCACATTCTCTCTCCTTCAATCATGCAGAGGTGCTGAATGTGACATTTCCAGATTGCTTCGATACTAGAAATGGAATGCCAGTATCCATTTGTTGCGTGCTGTTGTGGTTGCTGAGTTATTGTACAGTTTCTGTTTTTGATTCTTGCCAAGACTTTTCCCAAATCCACTCAATTGTGTGGATTGTGGTGCACAATCTTTTTTGTTGAAGTGCCCACTCTCCTCCAATTGTTCAGATGTGCTAGGAGTATTGTTCCAGAGTCCATTTGGCATTAGAAATCAATTGCGACTGTTAGCTTTTTGACTACTGTCATCATTGTTGACCTAATTCGAATATTCTGCTTTGCCAAGAATCACCTTAGTTCTGATATGATAATAATTGGGTTCGATATGATCCATGCATCATACTATAGAAACTATTTTGGAATACACAGCAGAGAATCTTTCGAACAAAATATTCTGTTAACACTTTGTTCTTTGAGAACAGCCAGCAGGCTCTCAAGAATAGTACCAGGTCGGCTAGAAAAGCTTGCCGGCCTGGCCCAGCCCTCAGTTGACTGCTGCCTCTAAGGCTAGTCTGGCTGCTTAGGACCATTGTATTTAATACTATTTCAAATGGTAACAATAATATATACTGAATTGTACGACAATACATAGGGAGATTGTTCTCAGAGGCTGATAACATTGCAAATACCAATACCAAAATTAACTACAAAAGCCAATACCCAAAGTACTGAAATTGAATATATCTTACGGTACTTGATATTAATGTATAATTAGAAAAACAATATAACACAATTGACTACTTGATAAAACCTAATGTAATTGACCACATACTAACTAATTAAAATAACACCTACAGATTTCCTTAATACTGACTGATTGATACAATACAAACTGATTTATACACTGAGAATTGTATATAATGCAAAATATTATTCAAGTTATAGCAAAAGTTTAGCTATGAGGTTATGGCCCAGCTAGATATTCAGCTGAAAGTAATATCTAATATTCAAACAGAGTTTCTTTGTTGGAGATAAGTGAAAATTAAAAGGATCTGGAAGATTACAATTGTAACGGGCGGGGTCGGACGTAGGCGATATTGGTAACTCAAATGTGATATCAAAAACAGGACAAAAGACGCTCGAGATTCGTTTCGAGGAAATCAAGACACGACAATTGTCAAAGCTATTTCAAAGTCGTAACTTGCTTTGCTATACAAGAAAATGAGTAAAGAGAGAAGAAAAGGAAATCCTCCAATGCCAACAACACTCTCTTTATATACAATTCATCTGCCACCCTCAAACCATTCTCCATGCTCCGATGTACCCTCCGAATCTCATCCCATGATTTTACACACCACTAACACAACTCCTTATCAGTACAACCACGCCATATCATCCGACGTCGCAACACCTCACACCACATCCTTATCATACTAAATTATACCACCACCATCTCGCGGCTTCCTCCGCGTTTCCCAACGTCTCCGCCTTTCCGTAACACCATTCCTACCACACCCTTATCCCCAATTATCTCCGTACCTTACCAGCGCCGTGACAGTATCCCCCCCTTAGGCTCGAGGTCCTCCGAGAGCATCCTCCAATGGTCCAGGCTTCTCAGGATATCGTCGATGAAACTCTTCCACTGCTTGTAATCCATCGACAAACTTCGCTGGTTCCCAGGTAAGGGAATCATACCCCGTCCACCGAATCAAATACTGTAACTGATTTCGATATATCCGACTGTCCTTGACACTGGATACTTGATACTCCTCTTCGCCATCAACTTCCACAGGAGGAGGGGGAGGCACAACTTGTCCTCCCAAAGGATCCTCAACAACCGGATCCAAAAGGGAAACGGGTTGCACTCGATGAATTCGTATTGACGCAGGTAATTCTAACATATAAGCATAAGCAGACACTTGTCATTGCACCCGAAAAGGTCCCAAGCGTTTCCAATACAACTTTCGAGTAGGGCGGGTAGTTCGTATATTCCGGGCATCTAGCCATACCCTGGATCCTACTTGTATATTCGGTGCAGGAATACGTCCCCGATTTGCACCTTCTTCCTGTACTGCTTGGCTCCGCCTCATCTCAACTTGCAAATGTTCATGAACCTGTTGCATCGTAGCTTGAACTTGATCCGCCTCCAGGCGTCAATGATCGCATTCCTGTGATGGTTCCCCAACGAATGACATTCGAGGATCCACACCCTGAATTGCAAAGAACGGAGTACACTGAGTTGACTCGGACGTCCCATCATTCGCAGCAAACTGAGCCATTAGTAACCACTGCACCCAATGATCCTGTTGATGGTTAACGAACACTCGGAGGTATTGTTCCATTCCCGCATTCATCTGTTCGGTCTGGCCATCTATCTGCGGATGAAACACTGTAGACATCCATCGATCGATCCCTAACCGGCTACATATCTGTTCCCAAAATATTGAAGCAAACTGAGGTCCTCAATCCGAAACAATACTCTTCGGCAAGCCATGAAGGCGTACAACTTCTCGAAGAAACAACTTAGCCAATCTCACCTCATCTATTGTTGTATGGCAAGGAATAAAATGGCGCATTTTTGAGAGCCTATCCATCACCACCCGGAATGCATCAAACCCTTCACACTCCGGTAATCCTATCACGAAATCCATCGAAATGTCTTCCCATGATTTCTCTGGTACTGGCAAAGGTCGAAGCACTCCAAATGTTGCATGTCTTGAAGTCCGGGATGATTGGCAGCTATGACAATTCCGCACATACTGATCCACCTGTTTCCGCATATCTTTCCAATAGTACTGTGTATCCAAAGGATCGAACGTCTTTGCTCATCCGGAATGAGCAGCCAATGCAGTATCATGATGCTTCTGTATCAATCGTAATCGCAATTGCTCCCCCTTGGGAACATACCACTTCCCTCGATACCATACTTGTCTGTGCTTCTCCGAACATTCCGCTATCGTAATCTCTCTCAAGCTTCCACCCTCTTGTATTGCCTTTAATATCTTATCTGCTAACGGGTCAACATGATATGCATGATTAAAAAGGTCGCTTATCGAGGAATGCTCTTGTGCGGATATCTCGTTTGCCGATATTCGTAACTGTTCTGATAAATTATACGGTTTCAGAACAACCTGCTCCATATTTTTTAATCTTTCATCCCCCCCTTCAGGGTGGTCTTCCGGCCTCCTTGTCAAAGCATCCACATTTCCATTCGATTTACCTGGTCGATAAACAATTTCATAATTGAATCATATTAAGAACTCGGACCAACGTGCTTGTCTTCCGTTTAAAAGTTTCTTTGTCATAAAATATTCGAGATTCTTATGATCAGTTATCAATTGTAGAGGGTATGCAGCACCTTCACACTCTGGTCTCCATTCTTCAAGTGCCTTAATAATAGTCATGAGCTCCTTGTCGTATATATCGTAATTGCACTTGGCTGGTGAATGCTTCTTCAAATTATATGCCACCGGGTGCAGCACTCCTTCATCATTTCGTTGGGACAGTACTCCTGCGGACACATCATCTGACGCATCTGTCTGAATAATAACTTCTCTCTCATGGTCAAAATGTCGAAGTACAGGTGCTGTCGTAAACGCAGTTACCATTGTTTCAAACGCCAGCTGTTGTTCTGATTCGCATACAAAGGGTTCATCCTTCTTCGTAAGCCTCGTTGATGGTTCTGGTTTCCCAGAATACTTAGGAATAAATCGTTGATAATAATTGCAGAATTCTAGAAATTGTTGCACCTCAAAAAGATTATTCAATCGTCCATTCTCCGTCTTCTTTTCTCTGCTCCAATTTTGTACGGTCTCAACCTTATCCTCATCCATAGAAATCCCTTTTGTTGATAGAATCAACCCCAAATACCTTACTGTCTCCTTATGAAACTTGCATTTCTCTGGTTTCAGGTATAATCCTGCCTCCAACAACTGTTGCATAATCCACTTAACATGGCCAACATGTTCTTCCTCGAAATCACTGTATATCAGTACATCATCTAGGTATGCTGAAGCAAAATCATCCACAGCTTCCCTAATAGCATTATGAATGTAGCCTTGGAAATCTACTGGTGCATTTGTTGTGCCAAATTGCATTACTGTAGGTTCATACAGCCCATATTTCGTCCGAAAAGCCAACTTATGCTCATCCCCTTCCTTAACCCGAAGTAAATTACATGCTCCTCTTACATCCAGCTTAGTATATATTCGAGCTTTCCCAAGAAGATTTAACATCTCGTTTATCAATGGGAGGGGGTACCAATTCTTTATCGTTTTACTATTGATATCTCGATAATCAATACAAAATCATAACCATGCCCCGGGTTTTTTTCGCAAACAATACTGGGGCAGCAAATGGTGATGACGATTGTCGAATAAACCCCTTGGACATATTTTCCTCACGCTATTCTTTTAATACGACTAACTCAGCTCTCGATATTGAATATAATAGTCCCCATGTTGGTGTTTCTCCGTCTTTTAGTCGAACCTCATGATCAATTCCTGGTCGATGTGGTGGTAACCTATCTGCCAACACCTTATTAAACAATGGAAGGAATTCATGATACTGTTTTGGAACAATCTCTTCCAAAGGGCGTTCTTTCAAATCCTTTGCCTCAATAGCTTTATTAATATCGTACAGTGATCCTTTAAACACCGTAAGTCTCCCCTTTTTAACAGTTCAGAAGAACGAAGCTCCATTTAACATGACAATATTCCCTTGAAATGGCCTTAAAGGTCGGATCTTTGGTTCAAATATCTCCTTAACTTGGTAAACTGGTTCAGGAGGTGCTTCCGTAACTCCTTGAACCGTTACGGGTGGATCATGACAATGTGTAATCCAATATTGTGAGCCAAACGTGACGGTGCTTGACGCAAAACGTACCGCCATGTCATGTAGTCGTAGCCAGGGGATTCCAAGGACAATTGGATAATGTCCTAACTTTGTAATGAACATAGGTAATTGTTCTTTATGATCCTGTATTTTCATGCCAACCTTGGCAATGTGCGTAATATCTCCTGATTCGATAGGTCTTCCGTCGATTACCTCGACCCGTTTCCTTTCTTTCAATTCCTGAAGTGGTATCTAATGATGGCGAGCGAAATCTTCATCCATAAATGCAATGCCAGTAGCTCCGCAATCAATCAGTGCATGTGTAGGTATCTCTTGGTTATTCACGGTCAATGAACAGGTTATGACTAAATGTTTGCCTTCCATTGATCCTTCCAAAACCTCCACCTTGCTAAATGATAATCGCAAAATTCCAAAACATTTTAAAGCATTTAAAGCAAAACTTTTTCCGTCAAGCAAAGTGCCATCCTGCTTGGGTTGACCTAATCTTTTCCCGATTCCTCAGATCCTTCCTTGGTTCCTACTTCCTTAACCTCAGCTCCAGACGCCTTGAACGTCTGAGCCTTCTTCCTCGCCGCACATTCTGCTGCCCTGTGGTTAAACCCACCACAATATAAACACCTCCCATCCGCAAACCTCTTTGCCCTTTCCTCCGCCGAGATCCTCCTTTTTCCTGCGCTAAGATCCATAGGTGCTGGTCCAGTATATCTGGCAACCGTTCCAGCAGGAGCCGTTTTGGGAGCCTTCGGGGCCGGAGAAGCCCTAGGGGAGGCGAAACCTGCCGCTCCTCCTGTATTCTGTGTAGCTTTTTCTGCACGCCACAGTCAAATCTGATTGTCCCACTGCTGGCAGACCGTCACAAACGCAGGAAGTTCCTCAGGCATATCGCTGTAGGTAAAGGAGTCCTTCATTTCTTCAGACAACCCCATCCTCAGCGCATTGTGCAGGGCCGAAGGATTCCTATCCAGGTCGGCAGCGATAACTTGAAACTCAGCGTAATACTGAGAGAACTCACGGTTGTTTTGCTTAATTTCCCGCATTTTCCGTTCAGCGGTGGCTACTCGGTCGGGGTCCCCAAAAGCTGCTTCCAGGAGTTGTATAAAAGCTGGTAGGTCTTCCAGCCCTATCGTTCCGTCCTTCCAGAAGTGTGGCAAGATCTGGCCTAAGGCTACTCCCCTCAGGCGGTTAAAGGTGTACCACATCTTCGACTGTTCGTCTGGAAAGCTGGCGGGTTTGTGTCGTATTACCATCCGGAGTTGAGCAATCCAGCCTCGCAACTGAGTTCGATCCAACCCTGAAAAGTCCGGGGAGTCGGGAAATTTCTGGCCTCTGTCCTCCAGAGTCTGGGGAGCCGCCGGGGCCGCTCTGGCTGCCAGCCTCAAGGTATTCGCTAACTGCATCCTCAAACCGCGGACTTTCTCTCCAGATTGCCATGCGTCCTGGGTCATGTCCACTAATTCCTGCCGAAGGTCTCCATCTGTCCATGGTGCTGCAGGTCGTCTTCTGGCTTCGTTCCGTTTGTTCGTCAGAGTCTATATCTGCCACTCGAGCTCGGTATGGTCGCACTGCGGGGGCAGCAACTGCTTTGTCTGTAGGTCTGTGATCTGCCGCTGCAAGTCGATAATTTGTTGTGGGTGATCGCAGACCATCTGCACCTCCCGGATTGGCTGGGAGTGCTGCGCCACTCGTGTCAGTACCTCCTGTATTGGTGCATACGCCTCCCTGAGTTCTTTGAATCCTATGGCGTCCCCCTGTACGTCGAGAAGTGCCATGATAGTGCCCTGGTCCTCGATGGATACCAGGGCCGCTCGAGGTTCCTCTGATCCTGAGATCGCAACGAATCAAGCACATTTACCAGTGCCAATTATATGCGTCAAGTTCGGAGGGGGTCAGAGTCAGGGGTACTACAACAATCAGCGGGATCTTCAAAGACTTTGCTGTTGTTGCTGCTGCTGCTGCGTGTCCGATTGTCAAATGGGTTCCGGCGCAATTATATCCTTCACAATCACACGGTTCTTCGGGATCACAAGGAAGCCAGGAGTGTGCTTCAGTATACCGCGTCCAATGTGGTCCAAATACGGGATCGTTAATATCGAGTCCGCCGCCTTCTCTGGCTGCGTCAGTCCAATAAATATTCCAAGGAGAGGGAACAGTTGACTGTTCCCAAAAATATGCTTCAAGTGGTTCTTCCTCGAAAGTTGCTGCGAGTATGGCTTCTATGCTATCGAAAGCGTTCAAAGGTTCGGGTTCAAAAAGAAGACACGGGGTTCCAGCGAGATCTAACCAGTTCGTTCGAGATGTACAATTACTGTCGTATTCGTGCATTCAAATATGGTGATCTGTGAGGGTACTGACGGATATCAAATCTGGTAAGTCGTTGTAATTCGTCGACGCAATCGTCGCAACCGTGTATCCAATCATGATTCAATGCTAGGTAAACCCAACAAGAAACAGAGCAAGGTTCAGAACAATACTTACACCCAGTAGAAGGATGTAGGCACATTCAATATCGGGTACGATATTGTAAGACTCGTTCTAGTATAACGGACAGGGTCGGGCGTAGGCGATATTGGTAACACAAATGTGATATCGAAAACAGAACAAAAGACACTCAAGATTCGTTTCGAGGAAATCAAGACAAGACAAGAGTCGAAGCTATTTCAAAGTCGTAACTTGCTTTGCTATACAAGAGAACGAGTAAAGAGAGAAGAAAAGGAAATCCTCCAATGCCAACAACACTCTCTGTATATACAATTCATCTGCCACCCTCGAACGATTCTCCATGCTACGATGTACCATCCGAATCTCATCCCATGATCTTACACACCACTAACACAACTCCTTATCAGTACAACCACGCCATATCATCCGACGTCGCAATACCTCACACCACATCCTTATCATACTAAATTATACCGCCACCATCTCACCGCTTCCTCCGCGTCTCCCAACGTCTCCGCCTTTCCGTAACACCATTCCTACCACACCCTTATCCCCAAATATCTCCGTACCTTACCAGCGCCGTGACAACAATGCCTTACAATAATAATTAAGAGTATTTTCTTTTTGGAAAGTTTCTTTCCTGATAGAGAGTGGTGTAGAAGTACAATTGATATATTATTGGTAACGAATATTTTTTTGATTCTATATTTGCTACACCTCCAATATTTGACTGTATATATATTGTACATTGTACTTGCTCCTGCTATATCAGTATTTACTTACCACACTATTTCCCTACAATGTAATTATTATTTAGTATATTCAAATTTTTGCAGTATACAAAATAACTTAATAGCATTATATACTATTCGGTACTAATTGCAGTGTAAACAAAGTATAAACAATATTGATATTTGGTAAGTTGTATCTGCTATTGCAGCTATTCCTCCAACTGAACTCTTTTCTATAGAGCCAAAAGTCAGATTCTAGACACAGAGTCAATAACATGCAAACTAGAAACAGTATTACAGAAGTGTGGGGGTGGGTAGATAAATACTAAAGTTGCCGCTTGGCTGACTTCTACTACCCTTCACCTCTATTATATTCTCTTCCCTGCTTCTTACTGTTTCTACTACCTTTCGAGCCAAACTCAAGCTCTGGCTGATAGCTGACTAAAGAAAATGTATTCGAATTACCTTAATCTCCTCAAAGACAGCGAAGCCGTCTCCAGTATTAGTATATGTATAATAATATATAGTAAAACCCACCTATGTCACCGATAAAAATGTACCAGATGTACTTCCAAATTACATAGTTTGCAACTTAGATTCACTATACTATAATGTATACTAATTGCCATAGATTCTATTTCAAATAATTACCATGGTTATGTTTAATTCAAATCAGCAATTCCTGAATATGAATACATATAAATCATGATATTACACCATTGGTTAGGTTGGTATCCATCTTATAATACATGTGAACTCCTACTTCTGAAGGGTTCGTTGATTGCAAGACCCAACCGGGGAAGTAGAGAGCTCCGATCGCGGTTATCTACCCTTCATATTTTTTGATGCTCATGCAGATGTAATCCAACACTTGTAACTGCTGGAAATGTCATGATGCGATAGCGACTTGGTAATGACAGTTGGATACACAATTAAGTCAGATACAAAGCAGCTCTGAATAACTTCGACGGCAGATAGTGACAAACACCACCCCGCAACCACTATTTGGACTTCCAATAGCATATGCTCATGGGGTCTTAACCTCGAGATAAAAATACAATCACCAATTACAATCACTTTCCAACCAATGCTCACGTCTTTTGATTGTAAAGAAACTACAGAGGCCATTGAGCAATTTCAACAACGACAGTTAACATGATAGGCATTAAGCACGCAGTCCAATCAAGAGTGGTCAGTCACTGAGGCACGTATCTCGGCGTGACGTTGCTCTATCACCTCTTCGAACTGGCGGTCGGTTTTGGTCATAATATCCTCAACATCTTCTCCTTCATCACCAAGGTCTTGGGAGTTCGTGGAATTGTTGGTGCTATCAGAAAGCGTGCGGACGTGACACTTCTGTTGGAGCAGGAATTGTGAATAGAGATGAACCAAAGTTTGCCAGAGCTCACGTCGCACCACTATGGAGTAGAGGTTGAAGTTTTTGGTGGTCGCCGCCGTCCAAGGATGATAAATCTTGCTGTGACAACCTTTGAGACGCAGCCGCAGTCGTTTGTTGGCCGCGATTCCAAGCTCGCGTTCTGCGATACGGAATCCCTCGAAAGCCTTAAAACACATCAAACAGGACAACTTGCTCACGGCCACGTAGGAGAAAGGAATGGGCGATGGTTTTTCATAAACTTGGTCGAGGTGGTGTAAAAGTAGAGTCCATTCCGCATGGGTTGACGGATCTTTGCTTTTTTGAGCCGCATGTTCTGCGGTGCGATGCTTGATCATCTCAATGGACTTTTCAAAGGGGTCCTCAAAGTCCTCTTGGTCGTTCATCGCTGACTCAGAGATCTCCATTTCCACGTTTTGGGCATAGTCAGTGTCATTGAATGCGGACTTAGCGACGGCCTTCAGCTCTTCAGCTGAAGGACTGATGCGCTGAACTGATAGTGGCGATGGCCTGTCCACCTTGAGGTCCGAAAACAGAGTTTTTTGGAGGCGAGGCGAGTATGCAAATCGGCAGAGTTGTTGGATACTGTCTTCGTACAGTAGCATCTTGTAAAGATAGCGAGATAGCGGGAAGACTGCAAAACATCCAACGGACTATTAGTACCGGAACAGATGATCAAAACCAAGAATAATGGGTACTAACGTTTGTCTGGATCTCGTCTTTGGGATTTCCAGCCCAGGAATACATCGTGTGTGTTCAATCGCACCTGTAATAATGTGGTTCGATCAAACTCCTTGATATCGACTTTGTCCTGAATCGTTTTCAGCCGACGGTTCAGGGCTTCAATTTTTGTGACAAGGTCATCAGAGGAAGTTGTGTCGAGTGTCTGCTCTTTCACCACAAATTCAACGATCCCCGCTGCGTCACAAAGAACCTTGCCAAAGTCGACGTCAAAACCGTTATTTGGGTCAAGTTTAGCATTGAAGTATTGCCGAAAGCTAACAAATGGTGCATGCCTCTTCATGACGCGTTGCTTGAATCGGGGATAGACATGTTGATATACTTCGCGACGCAATTTACGGCCCAATTCGTTCAGCGTTTTATTACCGCGCACGGCTTTTGGTGATGAACCATCGGCAAGAGGTTTCCAGGGTAGCTTCGCGAGAACCATTGCGCTGGCGTACTGCTTAGATATTGCTTGCAACTGATCCCATATCCTACACAGGAACTGCTCAACGGAGGGAGGAACTCGAGTATCGTTCTGGGTGATGCAGAGGCGAACCTCCGCTTTGCTGGTAGCTAGGGTCATCGCGAGAACCTGTCGGCAGCAGGGTTGGGCGAGAGCGACAATGGCATCCAAGATAACCCTAATTCGTTCGGCCTGTCCTCCGGGTAGAGGGGAGTTGTAGTAGAGCGAATGCTGCTCGCGTCTAGCCGGCATACCAGTAAATTGCGACGTATCATGAATCTTAAGATGACTGCAGAGGAAATCCAACATCTGCTCGATGCTATTGTCTAAAGCCGTTGGGAAGTATGCGTCGACGGACGCCGACAGATTCACACCAACAGTAGATCTTGGGCCACACAGGCGATGCGTTAGCGACGATGCTACATGCTCTGTATGGTCACGTAATGGAGTGGTATACAGACAGGACTGTATGCTCATCTCGATTCATATCCGCTAGTTGCCTCGTGGTTCAAAGTGTAATAGTTGATAGTTGTCTAGCAAAGGGAGAGTTGTAATGTGAATTTGGCTGCGAGAGGAAGACGCATAAACTGAACAAGGCGATACCTGAAGGGCCGGGTAACTAATCACAATGGATGCCTGTCATGCTGATGTGGGCATGTGACAGCCCGAAGTCGATTGGCTGAAGTCTCTGCAATTGTCGCGACACAAACCAGATTGCAACCATCACCTAACTACCTACTACCTCCGCCAGGAAGGGAACCCAAAGAAAAACAACACCACATGACCAACGTGCCTGTGTGCTTGCACTACACTGGCATGCAGGGAAAAATTGGGAACAGCTTGTAATGTGTGTAGGGATATAGCGCAAGACAGCAAGGAAAGTGGTTGGACAGGCAAAGGTAGAAAGTCAGAATCAATGGAAAGAAGGAAGAAACTGACTTGGATTTCAGGTGATTGTAGGAAAGAGCAGGGGAAACGCCTGGATATGTTGAAGTGGTATATGCATGATTAATAGGTTTAGATGAGAATGATAATAGCTGTAAAAAAAAGAGTAAAATACACAGCATATTCTAAAACTTTACAGGTTTGTAGTCTGTCATCCGGCTTTTAGTCCTACCGCAAAAATCCTACCAAGCCGTCTAACAAACTAAGTCACACCTGCATTTTAGCAACAAGCAACTCCGACCGCCACATCAGAGAAAGCCAGAGACTGAAGTACTAGAGAGAAGTAGCTACACCTGCATTTCGGCACTAGGCAATTCTTGATCGCATGGAATGTGTGTGATTCCGTAGAAGCGTAGCCACATCCACTTCAGAGAAAGCCAGATACTAAAACTGTGGGGAAGATTGACAATTACATCCTCCACCTCTAAATCGAAAGCATAAGCAGAAATGCAAGCGGTGAGGATCAAAAATGCAAAGCAAAGAGGTCCGCATCTCTTCCGACAGACCGTGGCGCATACCCTCCGCACGACAAACGATGCACTAATTAAAAAGGTGTAGTATAAAAGCGTGAATGGAATCACAACCCAGGGACTTGTCCAATTCCCCAGTTCGTTGGTGTGATGGAGAGCCTATGGGGATGGAGTCAGTAAGAGCGATGATATATGCGTAGTAATAAGGTATAATACCGCTTCGTAAACCCTTACCTGGAGAAACCCGAAACTCCAACAAACTAAAATAAGGTTTTCGTAGAGATCCATAGACTCTTCTAATCCAAGAATTATACTCCAAGAGCGAGGGTTTTTCGGTATAAACGGTACTCCATTAGGCTTCATAGATTGTCGAAGCCAGAGGAGAGAAAGAAAAACATTAAAGCACTGAGGAACGATAGTAACGACGAAACCTTCCAAATTTGCGCTTTCTTCAAGTACCTGAAAATAGACTTGGGCGCCACATATAAGGACCAGTAGAGCTTTTAAGGCAGAGCTGCACCTAGAGAAAATGCATACAAGATTTCGAACTGCCTCCCAGATCCGGCGGTAGACACTCCAATCTCGTGTTCGGCGAGGAGCTTCCGGGGGCGTCCCATCTGCTTTATAACATATAGGGCAGGACTGTGTTGTCCCGCCCACCTTTTTGACCCTGATTTCTCTTCGTCTAAGTGAGAGTATAACTGAGCAGCAGAAAGTCCTATGGCTCGGCTAGAATGGTACGGGCTATGCATACCATTGCCTGAGCTCCCCTTTTGGGTGTACCAGAATACCGTAAAAGCAGCGATATAAAAGGTAAGGGTAAGTGACAGTACAGATACGGCTTGTATCCAATCCTTAAGTATAAACTTATAAATGATTAGCATAGCTTTTTATCCCTTTGCCGGTAACCGGGTTTGGGCCCACAGATGGGCCAGCTTTTAAAATACACATCACACAACCACAATCCAGCCAAATGCTCCCAGAATAAATAGAAATACTCTACATATGGTGAAATTCATGAAAACAATTTCGTTTGGGTGTGAAACATAAAGCCTCATTGCAGTCCTCACACTTTATGCTGGCTTTCATGCCTTCTCCACTACCACCCTGACTTCTTC